>OJRL01000347.1_pt1 | contig 31606 bp, 28 predicted proteins | sample 1599191 | NCBI WGS metagenome assembly OJRL01 (sample SAMN03922537, study PRJEB24848) | human gut metagenome | isolation source: stool sample | host: Homo sapiens | place: Germany | collected 2010-05
GTGGAAACGGCGTTCAGGGTTTCTTCTCCGCCGCCGGCAACGACAACAGTGCGCTCGATCTTCGCACTGTGCAGCGCACGGCGGATGAGGGTGGACAGGGAGAGATGAAGGAGTTTTGCGGTTTGTTCGAGTTCCAGTTTTTCGCGTTCCGTCACTCGGAACTTGATGACGTGCGTTTTGTTGTTCGGCGTGTCGTGGTGTTTGGAATTGCTAGGGATCGGTTGAACATTCGTTTTGGTCATTGTACCTCCTGTCTGTTCGATAACTCCTCGGTGAAGTTATGTAAGCACGACACGCCGTTCCATTCGTGCCGCAAGGCACGAATGATGAGCAGGGTTTGGGGCAGGCACGCCCCAACAAGATCACTTCGGAAATGCAGACGCATTGCAGAAGTGAAGTCCCAGTGGAGCACAACATTTTCAAGAATTGAAAATTTGTGGCCACGGGACGGTTCTTGCCCTCTACCGCTGCGCTCAAAACTCATTTTCAACAAATGTTTCCGAATTGTTAAGGCGTAAAAAATAAGTAAAAGGAATCTGCTCATGTAAGGGGTCACCGTTTGCTCCGAACGAAGTTCCTGCCCCTGTTTTGCAGCGGCGTTGGCTGGAAAGCCGGTATCACGTCCGGTCGGCTTATGAAATTTTCAAGGTACGTTTCCCATAAAGAAAAATACCGCCCGAGCAGCGCAGCGATGGATTTTGTCGGGGTGAATCGGCGGCAAAATGAATCGGGTGTGTTGCGGGGCGGTAAATCTTTTCATGGGGAACAAACCCTCACTGTTTCGTATTTTATTGCGGATTCGGTGGGATTTGTGACAGAGAGTATCATGGTTTGCAAGGCGCGTCAAGATGGTTTTGCGAAATTTATCGTGATAAAGCGGTGATAGTAGGACTTATCTGGACGGATGCTTGAGAAAAGAGGGCTGGACGGTGCCAGCCCTCTTGACAGGTAGTTGTGGTTTTACATCAGCTGTTGCTTCAGAGCAAGGACATTCTTTCGGATTTCTTCGATGACCCTTTTGAACTCCTCGTCGCTCTTGACGGTGGGGTCATCCAGCCCCCAGTTGTCGTCGAATGGTCTGCCGATGAACGGACAGCCGACGTTGCAGCCCATCGAGATGGCAATATCCGGCGTGGGAATGGCAGAGATCAGCTTGGAATACTGCGTCTGTTCCATGTCGATACCGTACAGCTCTTTCATCAGGCGCACAGCATCCTGATTGATCTGCGGCTTGGTTTCCGTTCCAGCAGAATAGCTCTCGAATACATCCGAGGCAAGTGCCTTGCCAAATGCCTCGGCGATCTGGCTGCGGCAGGAGTTGTGGACGCAGATAAAGGCGACTTTTTTCATTGGTATCTCCTTCACAGTGTCAGCAGACGATTTCCCTTTACATCGTCCGAATGCCACTTGGTAACAGCAAATTGTCCATCCGTGTGACGGTCGATTTGATTGATCCAGACGGCTTCATTTTCGGCTTTGGCTTCCAGCATGGCACTCTGCGTTTGTGTTCCGTAAAGGCTCTGGTTGATGATCCACCACTTTGTGTGAATCTGGGCGCGCTTCAGATCATCTTCCAGACGCAGTGCTTCATAAACCGGCGTTGCTTCCGGCAGCGTAACGATCAGAACTTCGGTTTCTTCGGATTTCAGGCGGGGAAGCAGACGAATCACCGATTCAGGAATTTCACCTTTGGTGCGCTGGATCTCCTGACTGTAACTCTGCGTGGATTCCAACAGAAGCAGCGTATGCCCAGTGGGAGCCGTGTCGATCACAACGATCTGGTCGTCCGCTTTTTCAACGATTTCTGCAAAAGCACGGAAAACCGCGATCTCCTGTGTGCAGGGAGAGCGAAGGTTTTCCTCGATATAGGCCAGATCATCCCCGCTCAGACCAGCAGCTTTTGCCTTGGAGAGAACTTCGTTCTGATATTTCCGCAGTTCTTCGGCTTCGTCAATGCGGCTCATGCTGATGCCGCTGCTTTCGTCCAGAACAAACTTCAGATGTGTGGCAGGGTCAGTCGTTGCCAGATGCACCGATTTCCACATTTTGGCGAGGTTCAGGGCGATTGCCGCCGCAACGGTCGTTTTGCCGACACCGCCCTTGCCCATGGTGAAGATCACGCGCTTTCCGCTTGCTGCAAGGTCGGCGGCGACATCGTGCAGGGAATGGAGCTGTGTCGCATGGACTTTCTCGGAAAAGGCGGTCACATGGTCGGTGTGGAGCAGAGCACGAATGTTTTCAATTCCTGTCACGTTGTAGGCGCGAAGTGGTACGTTGTAAGTCGGCAGGGAACGCAGAGCATCCGGCAGGGCGGCAAGGGCAGCCTGCTGTTTTGCATACAGCTTTTCAGACAGTTCATCGCCCTGCTCACTCAGGACACCGTTGACGATCAGCAGTTGGTTTTTCACACCCAATGCGGAAAGCTCGGTGGATGCCCGTTCTGCTTCTTTCAGGGGAGCGATTTCCGGTCGGGTCACAAGCAGCAAGGTGGTCAATGCCTTATTTGCAAGGGTATCGACTGCCTGACGGTAAACTGCTTTTCGGCTTTCCAGCCCGGAGAGCTGCCCCAGACAGGAAGCACCGTGTGTGCTTTCACTGATAAAGCCGCTCCATGCAGAGGGAAGCTGCAACATCCGCAGGGTATGCCCGGTCGGGGCAGTGTCAAAGATAATATAGTCGTAACGGCTGGCAGTGTCAGAATCCGTCAGGAAGTTGGAAAACTCGTTGAATGCGGCAATTTCGACCGTGCAGGAGCCGGAAAGCTGCTCCTCCATATTGGTAAGGACGCTTTCCGGCAGCTTCCCGCGATAGGGAGCGATCACACTTTCGCGGTATTCAGCAGCAGCCCGCATCGGGTCAAGGTTTGCCGCTGACAAATTGGGAACACCATTGACAGGAGAGGGCTTGTTCGTCAGAGCCATGGAAAACACATCCTGTAAATTGGATGCGGGGTCTGTGCTGACCAGCAGTACCTTTTTGCCGGAGTCCACAAGAGAAACGGCGGTCGCACAGGCAAGGCTCGTCTTTCCAACGCCGCCTTTGCCGGTAAAAAACAGGTATTTCGTCAATGTGAGGGTATCCGGGGTGAAGCTCTTCATTTTAACACCCTCCGTGGCAGCAGCAACCGCCGCTTTTCTTGGGCTCCTGCAACCAATCAGCGGGCAGACCCAGCCATGTCAGGATTTCATCATTGGTAGGATAACGACCGGAAAGCACGATCTTACCATCCAGCGTTACAGCGGGAAGCCCATCTGCACCATGAGCGTTGATAAACTCGTTGATGGTCTGGTCACTGATGAATTCCAGCGGTGCGCTGTTCAGATTATAGCGAGGAATTACGACACCGTGCTTTTTCAAGGCATCCAGTGTCGTAGAGATACGCAGAAGTTCCGGGTCAACACTGACACCGCAGAGACCAGTAGAGCAGCACATTGCAGGTTCAAAAATTTTCAAATCTTTCATTTCAGAGAATCCTCCGTTTTGCTCAGAAATTTGTTTCGGGTATGGTTTGCGATATTTACAAGCAGCAGCATGACGGGAACTTCGGTCAGCACACCAACCGTGGTGGCAAGTGCGGCGGGCGAAGTCGTGCCGAACAGAGCCACGGCCACAGCGACCGACAGCTCAAAGAAGTTGGACGCGCCAATCATTCCGGCAGGAGCAGCGATGCGGTGCGGCAGTTTGAGGAGCCAACAGGCGGTATAGGCGATGGCAAAAATCAGCAGGGTCTGCAACACCAGCGGGACCGCGATCAAGACGATGTGGAGCGGATTTTCCAGAATGACCTGCCCCTGAAAGGCAAAGGTCAGCACCAGCGTCAGCAGCAGACCAAGGATGGTGATGCCGTCAAATTTCTTGATAAAGACATTCTCAAAATAGTCCTGTCCTTTTTTCCGGGTCACAAGCATCCGGGTCAGGACACCGCCCACCAGCGGGATGACTACGAACAGCACCACCGACAGGAACAGGGTATCCCACGGGACGGATACATTGGAAACTCCCAGCAGGAACTTGACGATGGGAACGAACGCCACAAGGATAATGAGGTCATTCGTGGCAACCTGCATCACCGTATACGCCGGGTCGCCGTTTGTCAGGGTACTCCACACAAAGACCATCGCCGTACAGGGGGCTGCACCCAGCAGTACCGCACCGGCGAGATATTCCGTGGCAAGGTCAGGTGTGATAAATGCCTTGGACACCGTGAAGAAGAACAGACTTGCCATGCCGTACATGGTGAACGGCTTAATGAGCCAGTTGACGATCCATGTCACGAACAGGCCCTTCGGGTTCCTGCCCACGTTTTTGATGCTGCGGAAATCCACCTTCATCATCATGGGATAGATCATCACCCAGATGAGGATCGCCATCGGAATGGAGACCCGTGCATACTCGAACTGATTCAGAAATGCAGGAATCTGCGGCAGAAATCTGCCGGTCAGGACACCCACCACCATACACAGAATGACCCAGACAGTCAGATATTTCTGAAATACGCTGATACCAGCCTTATTCTTCGCAGCCACAGCAGCAGCCCCCTTTCTTTTCCGTAGAGCATCCACCTGTGCAGCAGGTCAGACCCTCGATAAAGGACTTGAAATCGGCTAGGGTCTCGCAGTTCAGGGAGTAGTAATGCCACTTGCCTTCTCTGCGGTCATTCACAAGACCGCACTCGACCAGAATTTTCATGTGGTGGGAAAGGGTCGGCTGGGTGATTTCAAACCGTTCCAGCAGCTTGCAGCCGCATTTTTCCCCATCGGAGAGCATTTTTACGATCTCCAGCCGGTTTGCATCGCCCAAAGCTTTGCAGATGAGTGCAACGTCCATAGATTTCATAGCTTTTTACCTCGCATTGATGATTGTCTATGCGAATAGAATAGCACATACATTGATGAACGTCAATGCTTTTGCAAAAAAAAAAAAAAAATAGCAGATACACCATATTCCTATCATGCATCTGCTTGGTTCGATTTTTGTGGAGCTTTTACCGCTTCCAGACCGCTGCGGCATTGGAATGTGACATCAGTTCTTCGACCGGGATTCCGGCTGGGCAGATGTCCTGACACGCAAGAGATTTTCCGCAGCCTTCAAAATAAAGCTGACGATACGCATTTGCGAGTTCTGTCCGATGGGCAATATCCTGTTCTTCGTTCAGAATACGGTAAGCGTTGACGGGCAGAACAGCTCCGGCAAATTCGCTGTTCGGGTCAAAGTTCGGGCAGACCTCCAGACAGCAGCCGCAGAGCAGACACTTAGCAGATTGATACCGCTGGCTGTGCGTATAGCTGGTCTGGAACGCATCTCCTTCCAGCCACAGCTTTGTCCGTTTCAGTGCTTCAAAGATCACGGAACGGTCTACGACCAGATCTTTCACCAGCGGGAATTTGCTCAAAGGCTCCAAAGTAACAACGCTTCCCTTGCAGTCACGCAGAAAAACGGAACAGGCAAGACGAGGCAGACCGTTGATCCGCATGGCACAGGCACCGCACTTGCGTATCATGCAGCCGCATTCCCACGCAATGGGGGAAACGACCGTTCCGTTCTTTTCACACAGAGGGCTGCGGTGATTCAGCTCGTTCAACACCGAAGCAATCGAGGTGTCCGCACTTCCCTCAAAGGTAAACTCCTGCCAGCAGGGAGAAGCCTGCGGGTTTTCCTGCCGTTTGATTCGGATGGTGTAGTTCATAAATCATACCGCCTTTCCGGGATGGATTTAAAGCTGATGGCGATATGCTGCCCGTTCCAGTGTGCCACGGTAGTTTTGCAGTAAACGGCATCATTGCGTTGTGGATAATCTGCCCGCCAGTGCGCGCCCCGGCTTTCTTTTCGGGCAAGGGCGCTTTCCAGCATGGCACGACCCAGAAGCGGAAGTGTGCCGGACAACTTGCGGATTTCCTGAACGCCCGTTTCCAATGTCTGCGTATCCCGCACGACACCGAGTGCGTTCAACAGAATACGATTCATCTGCATTTGAGCATCCGGGGAAAGATCGGGCAGAAGGGGTTCTTCGGCACAGGGCATATTGGGGGAGCCGGCTGCTTCCTGACAGGCAGTTTCCGCAGCGATCTGCCCTCCATAGATCGCACCCAGAAGGGAATTTCCACCCAGACGGTTTGCGCCGTGGTACTGAGCGCAGCATTCACCGGCAGCGTACAGATTCCGCATCGAAGTGCGGTGCCGCTCGTCCACCTGAATGCCGCCCATAAAGTAATGGATACCCGGCAAAATTGGAATGGGTTCTTTGCGAATATCTTTGTGCAGATAGGTCTGACAATCATCCACCAGTCCGGCAAGTTTATGTTCCATGACTTCCTTGGGGAGTTCTGTCATGTCGAGGAACACCTCATAATCACGGCTGACCGTCCAGACTTCCCGCGCGGTGATGTCACGCGGCATCAGGTTGCCGAGTTCTGGATATTTTTCTTCCATGAAATACCACGGCTTCCCGTTCCGCAATGCAAGCAGCCGCCCGCCCTCACCACGGGCTGCCTCACTCAGAAGCATCCGTTTTCCGCCCTGTTCGACCGTGGTGGGGTGGTACTGGATCATTTCAAGATTTGCCATCGGAACACCCAGACGGAACAGTTCTGCGGTGACTTCTCCGGTATTGGCAAGAGAGCCGGTCGTATCACCGAATAAGCCATGCGGCCCGCCTGTGGCAATCAGGACGGCATCGCATACAAACCGCAGCAGTTCGCCGGTATAGGTGTCCTGCACTGTGCAGCCGCCGCAGATGTTCCCGGAAAACAGCAGGGTGCGGAACTTATGGTGAGGAAAGCGTTCGACCGTTCCTGCGCTTTCTTCCCGGCGCACAGCATCGATCAGAGCGGTCATCAGTTGCTTTCCCGTATCGCTTTGTGCAAAGGCCGTCCGCTTTTTCTTCTGTCCGCCAAAATTCCGCAGGTCGAGTTCATCGTCATCTGTCACGTTGAACTGTACTCCCAGACGGTGCAGACTGTGCACCAGTTCGGGCGCAGCCTGCGTCATCCCCCAGACTGCATTCGGGTCAGCAAGTCCGCAGGCGGCGGTCAGGGTGTCTGCATAATGCTGCTCCGGGCTGTCCTCCTCTCCCTTGGTATCCAAGGCTGCATTGATTCCACCCTCTGCCATAACAGACTGCGCCCTCTCGGAGGCAAGGGAGGACACCAGCTTTACCGTCCAGCCGTTTTTCACAGCAGTCAAAGCAGCGGAAAGTCCTGCCAGTCCTGCACCCACGATCACCAAAGTGTGTTTCATACGTTGTTCCACCCAATATAATATAGAATGATCGAACCGGCAGCAAACAGCACCAGTACAGAAAGAATCAGATAGAGGTCGCCGCGCTGTTCCTTATCCCGGACAATGCCCAGCGATACCAGAAGAGGCCGGAGATTGAGCAGAAGATGCACAAATACCGAAGCGACCAGTAAAAGCTGCGTCAGCAGCCGGACCGTTGTGAACGGAAACAGAATGTATATGCCGTTCTGCACTTTGCCGAACACACCAATATGGAAAAAGAGCATAAGCAAAATGGCAAGCCCACTGGCACGCCTTGCCCAGAACAGAGCGTTCTGCTTTCCGTAGGGCTTTCCGCCGTAACGGGAAGCCCGGAATGTCTGCGCGGTCAGCAAAAGACCAAGGACGGTGTGCGCCGCCAGAATGCCAACGCCGATCCATGCCAGAAACTTTCCTGCCCCGGAACTGATGCCCAGCAACATAAAACTGCCCATCAGCCCATGAAGCAGACAGATGAAAAGCAGCAGAACGGAGAGGATGGTGTTCAGTTTTCGCATGAGGGGTCCTCCATTTCTTCTGCGGAAAGCAGAAGGATGTCTGCATCCGGCAATGCTGTTGCATCGAGCATATTTTCTGAAACCAGCAGCAGTTGATACCGCCCATTGATTGCACGGGAACGCAGCATGGTTTCGCTGTGCTGCTTCAACGTGACATCTGCTCCGGCAGCGGTCAGGCGTTCACAAAGAGCCGTTGCATAGCGAAGCAAGGGATAGTCTGTTTTGCAGACCGAAAGCGTCATGTGCGGCAGTCCGGCATCGAAAAGGACTTCTGTCTCACCGGAAACAAATGCTTTCAGGTCATTCCGGAAATCCGCATCAGAAAACGATTCCAGTTCAGGGTTGATGCAGAACAGATAGTTACCCTCCAGCGGTGCGGCCATTTGTGCGGCACGTTTCGCTTTCGGGGTCGCACCGGTCAGCCCATCCAGAATAGAGGGCGGTGAGTGCATAAATACGCCAAACGCGGCAAGAAATCCCAATGTCAGAACCAGCGTGATCAATTTTCGTTTCACAGATAGACCTCTTTTATTGCATGGTTGTTCAAATACAAAATCTTCTGCTCAGAACGCAGCAGTTGAATGAATACTCAACTATATTGTATGCGAAATAAGGAGGCTGTCAAGGTCTGTTAGACGACAAATCGCGGGAAGCAGATGCTAACTTTTCCTCTTGACAACGGAGAAAAAGCAGATATAATATGATTGAACGGTTGTTCAACTACAAAACGAGGAGAACGTCTGATGTCAAATTCTTTATACACCTGTAATTGCGATGTGATCCATGAGGACATCGTGAACGATGTAAAAGGCAAAATGCAGCCGAAAGACGATTATATCCAGCTTGCATCGCTTTTCAAGCTGTTCGGAGATGGCACAAGAGTGCAGATCCTTCATGCTCTGGAACAGAGCGAGATGTGTGTATGCGACCTTGCGGTTCTGCTGGGCGTCACCAAATCGGCGGTCTCTCACCAGCTGAAAGCACTCCGGCTTGCCGGACTGGTCAAATTCCGAAGAGAGGCCCAGATCGTGTATTATTCGCTGGCGGATGATCATGTAAAGGAGATCATTGACAAGGGATTTGAGCATTTAAGAGGATGATCGCGCAAGCGATTATCTTTTTATCTTTTAAGTTGAACGATTGAACAATTAAGAAAATACGGTGGAGGTCAAAATGAAAAGAGTATTCATCCTGAAAGGTCTGGATTGCCCGAATTGTTCCGCCAAGATAGAAAAAGAGGTCGGAGCATTGCCGGGAGTGGAATCCTCGGTCGTGAATTTAATGCAGCAGACACTGACCGTTCAGTCAGAAAAGTCTGCGGATGCAACATTGGCGGAACAGGTCGAAATGATCGTTCACAGCCACGAGCCGGATGTTGAAGTTTCAGAAAAGACTGAACCTACTGTGACGAAGGTCTATCTCCTGAAAGGTCTGGACTGCCCGAACTGCTCTGCAAAAATCGAGAAGGAAGTCGGTGAACTGGACGGCGTGACTTCTTCGACCGTGAATCTGATGAACCAGACGCTGACCGTTCAGGCAGGAACCTCGGTGGCTGCTTCCCTGCTGGATACCGTTACCACGATTGTTCACAGCCACGAGCCGGACGTTGAGGTGTCGGAAAAGCAGCCGGAAGCCACTGCACCTGTCAAAAAAGAAGAAAAAGCGGCGGTCTATAACGATGAGGACAAGAAGCGCACGATACGTCTTGCCGTGGGTGCTGCGGTCTATGCAATCGGTATGGCATTGACCGTGTTCGCAAAGCTGCCGACTCCAGCAGAACTGGCATTTCTGATCGTGGCGTATGTGATCCTTGGTTGGGATGTCGTGTGGCAAGCAGTGAAAAACATCACCAGAGGACAGGTATTTGACGAGCATTTCCTGATGAGTGTTTCCACAATCGGCGCATTTGCCATCGGGGAATACCCGGAAGCCGTTGCAGTCATGCTGTTCTATCAGGTCGGAGAGTTTTTCCAGTCGCTGGCGGTAAAGCGTTCCAGAAAGTCCATCTCTGACCTTATGGACATCCGTCCGGATTCGGCGACCGTCAAGCGGAATGGCGTATTGCAGGTCGTTTCTCCGGAAAGCGTTGCGGTGGGCGAGATCATCGTGGTAAAACCCGGTGAAAAAATCCCGCTGGATGGCATCGTTGTGGATGGCGAATCCATGCTGGACACCAAGGCACTGACCGGCGAATCTGTGCCGAGAAGCATCCGCAAAGGCGATGAAGCCCTGTCCGGCTGCATCAACCAGAGCGGTTTGCTGACGCTGAAAGTCACAAAGAGCTTCGGGGAATCCACAGTGTCGAAGATCATTGACCTTGTGGAGAATGCCTCCGCAAGAAAAGCTCCTACCGAGAACTTCATCACGACCTTTGCACGATACTATACGCCGGTCGTTGTTGGAATGGCGGCTGTGTTGGCGATCATTCCGCCGCTCGTCCTTGGTGGCGGCTGGTCTGAGTGGCTGCGCAGAGGTTTTGTGTTCCTGATCGTTTCCTGCCCGTGTGCATTGGTCATTTCCATTCCCCTGACCTTCTTCGGTGGTATCGGTGCTGCATCCAAGCGCGGTGTGCTGGTAAAGGGCAGCAACTATCTGGAGGCACTGAACAAAGTGAGCGTGATGGTCTTTGATAAGACCGGCACCTTGACAAAAGGTGTTTTTGAGGTCGCAAATATCATTCCGGCAGCCGGATACCAGAAAGAGCAGGTATTGGAGTATGCTGCACAGGCAGAGAGTTATTCCAACCACCCGATTGCAAAGTCGATTCTTGCAGCTTATGGAAAGTCGATCGACCAGAAGCAGTTCTCTGGCTTTGAGGAAATCTCTGGACATGGCATCAGTGTTATGGTGCAGGGAAAGAAGGTGCTGGCTGGCAATAGTAAGCTGATGGAATCTGAAAAGATTGCCTATTCTGCTTGCGATGCAGCCGGAACAAAGGTCTATGTAGCAGCGGATGGCAGCTATGTAGGCTGTATCCTGATTGCAGATGAGGTGAAACCGGACAGCAACCGCGCAATCGCAGAGCTGAAAAAAATCGGCGTGGAAAAAACTGTTATGCTCACCGGCGATGATGAGCGAATCGGCAAGTCGGTGGCAGACGAACTTGGTCTGGATGCGTATTATGCACAGCTCTTGCCCGACCAGAAGGTCGAAAAGCTGGAAATGCTGGATAAGCAGAAACGGCAGGGCAGCAAGCTCGCCTTTGTGGGCGATGGCATCAACGATGCCCCCGTCCTTGCCCGTGCAGATGTCGGCATAGCCATGGGCGGACTGGGTTCGGATGCCGCGATCGAAGCTGCGGATGTTGTCCTAATGACAGATGAACCGTCGAAACTTGTGGAAGCCATTGATGTTGCAAAGGCCACGAAGCGAATCGTGATGCAGAACATCGTGATTGCTCTTGGAATCAAGAGCGTGTTCCTTGTTCTGGGCGCACTCGGCATGGCCGGTATGTGGGAAGCCGTGTTCGGTGATGTGGGTGTCACGATCATCGCCGTTCTGAACGCAATGCGGATTCTGAAGAAATAAGCACAAACAAAAAACAGGGTGCGCCCGATGGGGCACTTTGGTGACAGCGAAAACGATTGTATCGTTGAAGAAATAACTCAAGCGGATACATTGCCGTGTGCGATGTATCCGCTTTTTATAAAATATGATAGGGGATATTATAAACCCGCTTGCAATCCCACTCAAAATATGGTATATGTTATACGAAACCAAATCGTAAATGGACGATTTTCCGTTCAATGATGTATAAAGTCAGATTCGTGAATGCACGGCCTATGCCGAAAAGAACGACATCACCATCGTCAAGCACTACATTGATCGTGCCATCTCTGCTAAAACAGATAATCGCCCGCAGTTCCAACAGATGATCAAAGACAGCGACAAGAAGCTGTTTGACATCGTTCTGGTCTGGAAACTCGACCGTTTTGCCCGGAACCGCTACGACAGCGCACGGTACAAGACCCAGCTGAAGAAGAACGGTGTCAAGCTCATGTCGGCCACAGAAATCATCTCCGAGGGGCCGGAGGGCATCATTTTGGAGTCGGTGCTGGAGGGCTATGCAGAATACTACTCCGCTGACCTTGCCGAAAAGGTTGTCCGTGGACAGACGGAGAATATCCTGAAAGGTCGCTGCAATGGTGGGCGTGGAACGTTTGGTTATACGCTGGATTCCGAGCGAAAATTTCACATCGATCCGCTTGCCTCCCCTTTCGTGCTGGAAGCGTTCAGGAAGTACCGGGATGGTCTTACGATGAAAGAAATTCGGGACTGGCTGAATGAAAATGGCATCAAGAACCCGGTCGGCAGCGCGTTCACCTATAACAGTGTCGAACATATGCTCAAGAATCGGCGTTACATCGGAGAACTGAAATTCCGGGACGTGGTCGTGCCCGATGCGATTCCGCCCATCGTGCCGCTGGAATTGTTCGATGATGTGCAGGAAAAGATTGCCAAAAACAAGAAAGCCCCTGCTCGGAGAAAGGCAGAGGACGATTACCTGCTGACAACCAAGTTGCACTGCGGCTGCTGTGGCGCACTGATGTTTGGTGAGAGCGGTACGAGCCGGACGGGAGAAGTCCACCGCTATTATAAATGTGCCACTGCCAAAAAGAAGAAGGGCTGCAAGAAGAAAACCGTCCGCAAACAGTGGTTGGAAGATCTGGTGGTCAACCAGACCATGCAGCTTGTCCGGGATGATGCCGCAATGGAATCCATAATTGCCAAGGTCATGGAGCTGCAAGACCGGGAGAATACCAATCTTCCCCTCTATGAGAAGCAGCTCCGGGATGCGGAATCGGGTATTCAGAATATGCTCAATGCGATTCAAGCCGGAATCCTGACCAGTTCCACCAAGGAGCGATTGGAGCAACTCGAAGAAACCAAGCGTGAGCTTGAAGCCCGCATTGCGGAAGAAAAGCTGGCAAAGCCGAAAATCAAAGAGGAATTTATCCGCTTCTGGCTGATGCGGTTCCGCAAGCTGGACATGAGCCTGAAAGACCAGCGGCAGGCATTGGTGGATACGTTCATCAATTCAATTTATCTGTACGATGATAAGGTTTTGATAACCTTCAATTATAAAGAAGGCACACAGACCGTCACCTTTGGAGAAGCGACAGAAGTTGCATCCGAGGGAAATGGTTCGGATTTGGATTGCTTTACTGCACCAAGAAAGACCCATACACAATGTGTATGGGTCTTTCTTTATTGCAGACGCCGTTTTCTGCCAGCCGGCAGCGTTCATTTTCAGAAGCTGAGAAGCCTCAAATCATATTGCAAAAAGCAAAAACATCTTTATAATAGAGCTTGTACCCCGGTGTGCGCGGGTACTGTTTTGGGATAAGAAAAGGGAAAAAGAAGCTATGAGTTCATCCGCAAAGTCTCTGACCGAAGGGCCTCTGGCCAAACAGATCCTCCTGGTCAGCCTGCCGCTGGCCCTGTCCAATCTGCTGCAGGTGCTCTTTAATATGTCGGACGTGGCTGTGGTGGGCCGGTTCGCAGGCTCCACGGCCCTCGGCTCGGTAGGCTCCACCAGCATCTTCGTCACCCTGTTCACCGGTTTCCTCATCGGTCTGAGCAACGGCATCAACGTGCTGGTAGCCCGGTTCTACGGTGCGCGCCATGCCGACGATGTGGAGAAGACCGTCCACTCGGCTCTGCTGGTCAGCATCGCCGCCGGCGTACTGCTCCTGCTCATCGGCCTGCTGGGCTCACCGGCCCTGCTCCATCTGCTCAACACCAAAGAAGACCTCTACCCCGGCGCTGTGCTCTACCTGCGGGTGTACTTCCTCGGTATGCCGGCGCTGGCTCTTTATAACTACGGCAACGCCATCTTCAGCGCCATTGGCGAGACGAAAAAGCCGCTGTACTACCTGTGCATCGCGGGCGTGCTGAACATCCTGCTCAACCTCTTCTTCGTCATCGTCTGCCATCTGGACGTGGCGGGCGTGGCGCTGGCAAGTGCCATCTCCCAGTGCGTCTCGGCCTTCCTCGTTCTGCGGGCGCTGACCCGCGTGCAGGACTGCTACGCCCTGGACTTCCACAAGATTGCTTTCGACCCTGCCACTACCCAGCGCATCCTCGCGCTGGGCCTGCCCGCCGGGTTCCAGAACGCCGTCTTCGCCATCGCAAACCTCTTCATTCAGGCCGGTGTCAACTCCTTTGACTCCCTCATGGTCAAGGGCAACTCCGCCGCCGCCAACGCCGACAACATGATATACGACGCAATGGCCGCGTTCTATATGGCCTGCGCCAGCTTCATGAGTCAGAACTACGGCGCGGGCAAGCCCGACCGCGTGAAGAAGAGCTACTTCATCGCCCTCGCCTATTCCTTCGGCGTCGGCCTCGTGCTGGGTGGTTCGCTGTTCATCTTCGGGCGGCAGTTCCTCGCCCTCTTCACCACCGAGGGCGCCGTCATCGATGCCGGCATGAAGCGTGTGGGCGTCATGGGCTTTGCCTACTGCATTTCGGCCTTCATGGACTGCACCATCGCGGCCTCCCGCGGTCTGGGCAAGACGGTAGTGCCGACTGTCATCGTCGTCCTCGGCTCCTGCGTGTTCCGGGTCATCTGGGTCTACACCATCTTCGCCCACTTCCATACCATCCCCTCGCTCTACCTGCTCTACCCCTGCTCCTGGACGCTGACCGCCATCGCAGAGATCGTCTACTTCATCCACGCCTACAAGGACAGCATGAAGATATTCACTCAGCCCCAGCCCGCAGAAGCCTGATAAGACACAAAAATGCCATCGCCTCGCGGCGATGGCATTTCTTTATTTCGTTACTGATAATCGTGGTTGAGGAACATGGCCTTGATCTGGACGATCTCGTCGTACTCTTCCTGCTCCACCTGAACGTCGGCGTTGACCTCTTTGAGGCGGTCCTTCACAGCCTCGAGAGCTTCGGGCAGGGTGACGGCCCGGCCCTCCTGAAGAGCATCGCTCATCTGCTTGAGCACCACAGGGTGAGCGTAGATGTCCGGCACCGGGAATTTCCCGCCGGGATAGGCTTTGATGTACTCGGCCATGGCCGCTTCGGCCCTGTCGGCACGCTTCATGATGGCGTTATAGTTGTTGTGGGCCGTAGGCATCATGTTGTAGCTGGAGAAGAGGAAGATGGCCGCAAAGCCGAACAGCGCAAAGTAGATGCCGTAGTTTCCGGTGTGGTTGATGATGCTCTGGATGCCATAGGCCGCAGACACCACGCCGAACAGACTGATGATGAGGGCCACATATTTATACACCGGCTTGCTCTGCAGCTGGGCGCGCTTGCGGCGCTCGGCGGCGCTGAGCTCTTTGGCAAGCTCCGGTTTCCTGGCGAGGTAGTCCGATGCGCGCTTGAGCTGGCCCACGCTCTGCTCTGCCTCCTTCGAGAGCTGGGGCAGCCTCCGGGCGGCTTTCTCGGCCTTCTGGCGGGCAATTTCCGCCTCGCCCGCGGCGCTCAGACGCGGGATGTTGGGCTGTTCTTTCGCCAGAACTTCCAGCAGGGCATCCACATCCCGCTCGTCCTTGAAGTTGCACTGCTTCTGCTTGCCGCCGTCGTACTCCACCACGAGGTAAGCCATCGAGGCAAACATCCCCTTACCGGAGAAGCCTCCCTGACTCATGGCCACCCGCTTGAACACACGGCTGATGCTGCCATAGGGCAGATAATACCGGCGGTCGATGTAGAAGCTGTTGAGGTAGAGGGCCTTTTTGCCCACGCCGCAGGGGCCGATCTTTTTGCAGGCTTTCTTATCGGCTTCCAGCGTTGCTTTGTCCAGATGGGCGAGGCCCAGTTGTGCAGGATGAAACAGCATAGAGAATCCCCTTCTTCCATTTCTTTTTCTCATTCTGCCACTCTGAGCCGAAAAAAGCAAGAGGCAGTTTCAGATTACCTTCTGCTCGAGCCATTTTCCCCGGACAAAACGCACCGCAAAGCAGATGGAGCGGAACGCCCAGTCGAGATACATCCCCATCCAGATGCTGAGCAGTCCGCCGCCCATCTTCAGGACCCACAGGTAGCAGAAGCCCACGCGGAACACCCACATGGACACGATGCTGACGGTCATGGTGAAGCTGGCGTCGCCGGCGGAACGGAGGATGTTGGGCAGGGTGAAGCTGGAGGGCCAGAAGAAGAGGGAGACGATGTTGAACCACATCATGACTTCCAGCGCCATGGCCGAAGCCTCCGGCGAGAGGCCGAACCAGGACAGCGCCCAGCGGTCGGCAAAGAAGAAGGCCGACAGGTTCATGACCCAGGCACCGCAGTAAGCCACCAGCAGCAGACGGCGGGCATACCAGACAGCCTGCTCTTTCTCGCCTGCACCGAGGCACTGGCCCACCACCGTGAGCACCGCCATGCCGACGGCGATGGCCGGGATGTTCAGGAAGGTGCTGGTGGTGTTGGCCACGGCATTGGCCGCGATGGCGGCGGTGCCGAGGGTGCTGGTGAGGCTGGCCACCGACAGTTTGCCGATTTGGAACATCCCGTTCTCAATGCCCGCCGGGATGCCCACCCGCAGGATGCGCCGGATGAGCTTTCCGTCCGGCTTCAGGGCCGACAGGCCGGTGACGCGGAGCATACAACCCGGCTTCTGGAGCAGGAAGAGGACGGCACAGCAGGCCACCGCGCGGGAGACGAGGCTGGCCAGTGCCGCGCCCATGACGCCCATCTTGAAGCCAAAGATGAGGATGGCATTGCCGCCGATGTTGACGACATTCATCACAAGGCTGGACATCATGCTGATCTTACTGTTGCCCTGCGCCCGGAAGAGGGCCGCGCCTGCGTTATACAGGCCGATGAAAGGGTAGCTCAGGGCCGACAGCAGGAAATACGTCTCGGCGTACTTCATCACGTCGGCGTCGATGGAGCCGAAGATGCCCCGCAGGATGGCGTGGCGTCCCACCACGACCACCGCTGCCACAAGAACGCTGAAGCTGGACATGATGAACATGATCTGTGCGGCAGCAGCCCGGGCGCTCTTCTCCTCCCGATGGCCGATGTACTGGCTGGCGACCACCGCGCCGCCGGTGGCCAGCGCTGTCATGATCTGTATCATCAGGGTATTGAAGGTGTCCACAAGGCTCACGCCCGACACCGCCGCCTCGCCCACCGACGACACCATGAGGGTATCGGCCAGGCCGATGGTCACGCTCAGGGCCTGCTCCGCAATGAGCGGCAGCAGCAGGGCCGTCAGCTGCTGGCGGGTAAACAAAGGCTTCGTTTCAAATTTTGTGCTCCTCATTCGCTCCTCCGCGCCGCCCCCGAAGGGGCTTTTTCAAAGTATACAGACTTATCCCTATGATACAGCGTCTTTCCCCAAAAGGCAAGAAGATGTATACAAGAATCTCTCAAAATTTTAAGGCTCCTGCCCCTCTGCGCCACTTTACCCCCATTCCATCTTGTGTTACAATGAAAGCTGCCAGAGGGCTTCCCTTTTCCGCGCCGTGCAGGGACGCGGACAAAACGGCGCTCCGGTATCACGATAAGAAGGACAACCCAAGACCCATAAGGGGGAAGGAATCTATGCCAAAGACAGCTCATAAAGTCGTGGTCATCGGACATCGCAACCCGGACACCGACTCTATCTGCTCTGCCATTGCGTACGCAGAGCTGAAAAATAAGACAAGCTCCCTCGTCTGCGAGGCCCGCCGGGCCGGACGGATGAACCAGGAGACGGAATTCGTGCTCAAGCGGTTCGGCGTCGCGCCGCCCCGGATGTGTACCGACGTCAACCCGAAGATCCGTGATGTGGACTACCGCGAGATGCCCGGCATCCCCGGCTCCACCAGCCTGCGCAAGGCATGGGAGATCATGCGCGACCAGCAGATCGACACCCTGCCCATCACGAGCGCCGACAACGAGCTGGAAGGCATCATCACCGTGAAGGACATCGCCACGGCCAACATGGACGTGTTCGACACCGGTGTGCTTGCCACCAGCCGCACCACCTATAAAAATATCCTCGAGACCCTCGGCGGCACCATGGTCGTCGGCGACGAGAACGCCGTCTGCACCACCGGTCATATCAGAATCGGCACTGCCACCCCCGAGATGCTGGAAAACAACGTCGAAAAGGGCGACATCGTCATCCTGACCAACCGCTATGAGAGCCAGCTGTGCGCCATCGAGAAGGAAGCATCCCTCCTTATCATCTGCAACGGCGCCAAGGTGGGCCGCACCATCCAGCGCATCGCCGAGGAGACCGGCGTCGCCATCATGACCGCCCCCTGCGACACCTACGCCGCCGGCAAGCTCATGAGCCAGTGCGCCCCCATCTCCTACTATATGACCCGCGACGACATCATGAAATTCACCCTTGTCACCCCGGTGGCCGACGTCACCCGCGTGATGGCCAAGGTGCGCCACCGCTACTTCCCCATCCTGGACGAGGACGGCAAGTACTGCGGCATGGTCAGCCGCCGCAACATCATCGCCCTGCGCAAGCGCCGCATCATCCTGGTGGACCACAACGAGGCCACCCAGGCCGTGGAGGGCTTCGACCAGGCTGAGATCCTGGAGATCATCGACCACCACCGCATCGGCAGCCTCGAGACCAGCGGCCCGGTCTATTTCCGCAACCAGCCTGTAGGCTGCACCGCCACCATCATCACCCAGATGTACGATGAGAACAGCGTCGAGATACGGCCTCAGATCGCCGGTCTGCTGCTGGCGGCCATCCTCTCGGATACGCTGGTCTTCCGCAGCCCCACCTGCACTCCCGTCGATGTCTCCGCCGCCCACCGCCTCGCCAAGATCGCGGGCGTCGAGATCGACGCCTTTGCCTCCGAGATGTTCGAGGCCGGCGAGAAGCTGGACGGCAAGACCCCGGAGGAAGTCTTCCTGCAGGATTTCAAGGTGTTCATGTGCGGCGACGTCCGCTTCGGCGTGGCGCAGGGCAGCTACATGACCCGCAAGAACCTGAAAGCGGCCCAGCAGCTGCTCGCCCCCTATCTGCCCGAAGCCTGCGGCAAGCAGAATGTGGAGGACCTCTATATGCTGCTGACCGATGTGCCGAAGGAAGAGAGCGTCGTCATCTGCACCGGCCGTCATGCCGGCGAGATGCTGCGCAGCGGCTTCGAGAAGGAGCCGGAGGAAGATGGCAGCTGGGTGCTGCCCGGCGTCATCAGCCGCAAAAAGCAGTTCATCCCCGCCCTGATGAGCGCCTATCAGGAGCTGTAAACAAACACGAAGCCCCCCGGAGTCCTGCAATTCCGGGGGGCTGTTGTGCATCTATCAGGAGTAGTTCCGCCTTGTATTTCAAACGAGTACATTATCGGGGAGTTCTTCTGTATTTAAAGCTATCACAAATTCGTGGAAAATGTGTGTAATTTCAGGAAAAGATTGGAGAAATCCTTTCACACTTTCTTCTTTTTTCAGCAATCTGGTTGACAGAATGCCAAAGTCGTGCTATCATCGAGTTAATCATTGTCAGGCTTTTGTGCGGCATTGCCGCCGGGTCTGGGAATAAGGGAGCGCCGCACGGGCCGGCAAAGGGGTTTCATACCGCTTTGCCGGCCCGTGTTTTTATTTCCCGGCGGGGTGCAAAACCGTGCCATCTGTGGTACAATAGAAGTCGATATTTACCGATTGAAAGGGGCATACGGATGCAGTTGTTTGAACTGGTCAGCCCGCGGCTGTTCCGGCCGCTGGCGGGGCCGAACCGGGCATTTTATGCAGAGCTGCTGCTCTTGCTGTGGGAGGAGTGCCGCCACACGGCAGATTACAGCATCCTGCGGGCCGAGGCCGTATCCCGGGCCGAGGATTACTTCGCCGCGCTGGCAAAGCCTCTGGCACTGGACGCCGACGACGCGGGCGATGAGGCCGAGCAGCCCACCCGCGACCCCCACACGCTGGCGCTGGGCTTTCTGCTGCGGCTGCGGCGCACCGGCTGGCTGGCCGAACAGCCCGGCAGCTACGAAGAAGAGCCCGCGCTGGCCTTTGTGCCGGAGGTGACGCCGCTTCTCGAGGCGCTGGAAGAGATCCTGAACCCCCGGGTCGTCACCTACACCGGCAAGCTCTACAAGGCGTGGCAGCTTTTGCAGAACGTGGGCGAAGAGAAGAGCCCCTACGAGAACGTCCTGCGGGAGGTGGCCGGCGACCTTGAGGCGCTGAACAAGTCCCTCCGCGCCCTCAACGCCTCCATCGGCCACTACATCGACCGCCTCACCCGCAACCGCACCCCGCAGGAGGTGCTGGAGCTTTTCGACCAGTACGAAGAAAAGGTGGTGGCGGCCGCCTACCACCGCTTCAAGACCAGCGACAACCTGTTCAACTACCGTGCCTTCCTCGAAGAGGGACTGGACGACTGCGAGACGAACTACCTGCCCCAGCTGGCGCTGGATTACGCCCGGGTGGAGCGCTGCGCCCCGAGCGAGGCCGCTCCCGCCGTCCGCGCCCTCATCCAGAAACAGCGGGACGTCCTCGAAGAGATGAGCACCCTCATCCGGGAGATCGACGCCAGCCACGTCCGCTACCGCAAGCGGGCCGTTCAGCGGGCGCAGTTCCTGCTGCTGAGCGACCGCTCGGCCCAGGGCAGCGTCACCGCCCTGCTGCGGCGGTACGCCGAGGACATCAAAACGCCCGACCAGCTCTTTGAGCCGGACGACGGCCCGCTGGCCGCGCGGCTCAGGCTCTGGCCGGTGCAGGTCTTCGGCGAAAAGCCGCTCTATCCTCCGGCCGCACCCCGCACCGACGCGCCGCTGGCCCCGGTGCAGGCCGGACAGCTGGACGAGGAGCAGCTCCGCCGGGAGCAGAAGCTCCTGCTGGACTACGCCCGGATGGCCGTCACCGAGGAGAACGTGGACATCCTCGCCCGGCAGGCGCTGGCCGCACGGCCTTCTGTCTCGGCGTCCACCCTCGCCGACGAATACCCGAACGACTTCGCACGCATCATCGGACTGCACACCTACTCCCAGTCGCCGCGCCGCTGTTATGACATCCAGCTCACCGGCGAGTGGGCCACGCGGGGCGGCTTCCGGTTTGAAGAATTTACTCTGACACCCCGCAAGGAGGACGCCGAAGATGACCGAAACGAATAAAATGCTGGAAGAGTGCGCAAATTATCTGCTCAACCACTGCTTTGTGCTGGGCGGCGTGGAGGACCAGCGCGCCAAATATCTTTATGTTCAGGACCACCTCAACGAGGTGCGGGCCGTGTTTGCGCCGCTGGGCTGCTCGGTGGTGCTCTACCCCGCCCCGCTGCAGGCGGCGGCCCTCGTCAACGAGCATGAGGGCAGTCAGGCCCGGCTTCTGAAGTACGAGAGCATCCTGCTCTTAGTCCTGCGCCTGCTCTATCTCCAAAAGCGGGAGAGCCTCTCGGCCAGCGCCGATCAGGTGCTGGTGACGGTGGAAGAGGTACAGGCCGAACTCCAAAAGATGAACCTGCCCCGCCGCCTCGACCAGCCCACGCTGGAAAAGCTGCTGCGCACCCTGCGCCGGTACAATCTGGCCCGACCGGTGGGACGGCTTTCCGGGCTGGACAGCCGCATCGAAGTATTCCCCACTGTATTGCTTGCTCTGCCGGATTCCGACCTTGCGGACGCTGCCGCCGAGGTGACCCGCACCCGCAGTGAGCTTTCGCTTTATGAGCGGCCGGAGGACGGCACCGCTGCCGTGGAGGTGGAAGAATGATAGAACTGAAACGCCTGAAGCTCATCAACTGGCACAACTTTGAGAACGTCACCTTCGACTGCGCCCGGCTGACCTACATGATCGGCGTCAACGCCGTGGGCAAGACCACCATCCTCGACGCCATCCGCTACTGCCTGACCACCAACCGCAGCTTCAACGCTCTCGGCAACAAAAAGAGCGGCCGCACCCTGCAAGGCTCTGTCCACGCCAAGCAGCGCGGCGAGAACGCCTACCGCCGCCCGGGCCGCACCGTGGCCTACATCGGCGCGGAGTTCTGGGACAGCGTCAAGCGCACCCACTTCGTCATCGCCGTCCGGGTCGAGTCGGAAGGCCCCATGCAGGAGCTCCACCCCGGCGACCAGACCTGGTATATCTCCGAGGACGGCTGCACCCTCGAGCAGCTGCCCTTCATCGACCCCCGCACCGGCGCGCCCAGCTCGAAGGAGAACTTCAAGCCTGCTGTGGGCCGTCTCTCCTACACCCGCAGCCCCGGCGAAGCCCGCGACCGCATCTGCCGGGCGCTGGGCATCGGCCGCGCCGCAAGCCCGCTGGGCAAGAAGTTCAACGAAGTCTTCCAGATGGGTACCAGTATGGACGAGATCCCCAACTTCCGGGAGTTTTTATATCAGTACATCCTGCCTCAGCCCGAGCTTGATCTGGAAGCTTTGCAGGGCGACCGGGTGGAGCTGGAAAATCTCCACGCCGTGCTGGCCGAAGCCCAGACCCGCGCCGCCGCGCTGGAACAGATCGTGGCCTATGGCCGCGAAGCTGCCCAGAAGGAAACGGAAGCCCTCGTCAACCGGGGCGCTGCCCTGCTGGCCCGTGCTGAGGAAGCCGCCGCCGGGACGAACACCTGGCAGGAGCATCTTGCCGCAGGCAAGCGCCAGCACGAAGAGCTGACAGCCCGCTACGCCGCCGCAAAAGACGCCGAGGCCGAGGCCCGCCGGGCCTACCTCTCGGCCCACAGTGCCGCCGCCAGCGGCGAGGGCCGGGCGCTGGACGCCCTGAGCGAAGAGCTGGCCCGCAAAAAGACCGCGCTGGACAAGGCCGGCCGGGACGCTTCCAGAAGCGAAGCCGCCGCAGGCAACGTGCAGAGCCTCTTGCAGAGCTTGCAGCGCAGCGGCTTTGCCGTCGAAAAATCGCTCTGGCCCGCCTCGCTGACAGCGGAGACTCTGCCCCAGCTCCAAAGCGCCCTCGCCGGGCTGGAAAAGCCGCTGGAAGAGCAGTATTTCGCCGCACGGCAGAGCGCCGACGCCCTCACCGCTGAGGTACAGGAAAAGCAGGCGGAGCTGGCCTCTGTCTCGGGAGGCCGGTGGGTCTACCCCCACGGTGACGCCGCCACCAGAGTGCGGGACGCCGTGAACGCTGAGCTCAAGAGCCGCGGCATGACGCCGGACGCCAAGATCTTCTGCGAACTGCTGAGCGTCGAGGACGAGAGCTGGCAGGACTGCGTGGAAGCCTGCCTCGGCGACCGCCGGTTCGACATCCTCGTGCCGCCTGCCCACTACGCCGCCGCCAAGAGCGCCTTTGTGGCCCTGCGGGACAAGGTCGGCCCCATCAGCCTGCTGGACACCCCCAGCATCCGCACGGCCAACCGCAAGGCCGACGCCGCCCCTGCCGACAGCCTCGCCGCGCAGGTCCGAAGCGAGAACCCGCTGGCCGCACAGTATGCCGACACCATCCTGCGGCGCATCGTCTGCTGTGACACCCCCGACACCCTGGAAAACTATCCCGACAGCGCTACCCGCGACCTGCTGCGCCACCACCCCTTCCGCCTCGAGCGTCTCCGCACGCCCCAGCGGTACATCGGCCTTGACGCCCGCCGCGCCCGGGCCGAAGCGCTGACGAAAGCTCTGGATGAGCTGACCGCCCGCAGCAGGGAAGCGGCGCAGTCTGCCGCCGCCCTCAAAGCCGCACGGGACAGCTATCAGGATGTGCTGCACAGCAGCGTCATGGATGAGCTGGCCGCGCTGTGGGACGCCCGTGCCGCGCTGGAAGCGGCCCGCGCCGACTGCACCGCGCAGGAGCAGAAGCTGGCCGAGTGCCGCGAGAATCCGATGCTGCAGCAGCTTTACAAGGAGGACGAGGCCCGCGAGGCCGCGTGGGACGCCGCCCGCGCCGCTGTGGAGACAGCCGGCGGCGACATCCGTGTCTGCGAAAAGCAGCTGGCCTCCTGCGAGGCCGAGCAGGCCAAGGCAGAAGAGACCGCCAGGCAGGCAAAGGACGCCGCCGACCGGTTCTTCGCCCAGCACCCGCTTTTGGAGCCGCTGGCACGGGAGCGCTTCGCGGCCCTGAGCAAGGACAAAGGCCCGCGCTATGCGGCCCAGTCCGCCGAAAAGGCACAGGCCCGGCTGGACGACGCACTGGCCGTCTACCTCACCGGCACCCTCGAGCCTGCCCAGAAAGAGTACAACACCCGCTACGTCTGCGATCATCCGCTGGGCCTTACGGGCATCGAGCAGTACCGCGCCCAGCACGAGAGCCTCGTGCGCATTGATCTGGAGCGGTACGCCGCCCGCCTCGAGCAGGCGCAGCGCGACTGCAAGGACCGCTTCCGCAAGGACATCCTCTTCCGGATGAAGGATGACATCTTCAACGCACGGCGGCAGTTCCGGGAGCTGAACAAGGTGATGGAACAGCTGACCTACGGCGAAGAGGTCTACCGCTTTGAGCTTGATCCCAGCCGCGACCCCCAGCTGGCCGCATTCTATCAGGTCATCGTGGACAAGGGAAACCAGCAGATGACCGACTGCGACTCGCTGGACAACCTCGCCGCCACCGCCGACCCCGTCTATGAGCGTCAGGTGGACGAGCTGATGGAAAAGATCATGGCCGATGTGGACGAGAACACCCGCGCCCGGCAGGAGGGCCGCCGCCCCGAGAATGTCACCCTTTCGGATTATGTAGACTACCGCACCTACCTCGACTACGACATCAAAGTGACCAACACCGTCTCCGGCCAGCAGGCTTCCCTTTCCCGCGTCAGCCGCGATTCCTCCGGCGGCGAGAATCAGGCCCCCTTCTATGTAGCTATCTGCGCGTCGCTGCTCCAGATCTACCAGAAGAGCGAGAACAGCATCCGTCTGGTGCTGCTGGACGAAGCGTTCAGCAAGATGACCAGCGACCGCATCCGCCCCATGATGGAGCTGTTCCGCCGGATGCAGCTGCAGGTCCTGCTCATCTCCACCGTCGAAAAGAGCACCGCCATCCAGCCCTACTGTGACATCACCTATTCCATCGTGCGCCACGGCGACGTGAACGCCATCGCGCCCTTTTACCGTCTGAATGCATCGGAGGAAATTGGATCTTGAACGAACATCTTGTAAAATTCTGGCTCTTTGCCACCCACTGGACCGAGCTGGACACCTTTGACACCGAAGAAGAGCTGCGGGACGAGATGGAGCTGCTCCACCGCCAGAACCTGCCCACCAAGGTGCGCCAGCGCACCCGAAAGGACGGCGGCGAGGAGCTGGTGCTCTACGTCAAGCAGGCCGACCGGGATTATGCCCGCTACTGCACCGGCTGGCGGCCCGGGATGTAACAAGGAGTATCCATGTCAAAGCAGAAAATACAATTATCCGACCACTTTGATTACAGCCGTCTTTTGCGGTTCGTGCTGCCCTGCATCGGCACCATGCTGTTCACCTCCATCTACGGCATCGTGGACGGCCTGTGCGTCTCGAACTTTGTGGGCAAGACGGCTTTTGCCGCCGTCAACCTTATCATGCCTGTGCCGATGCTGGTGGGCTCGGTGGGCTTCATGCTTGGCACCGGCGGCAGCGCTATCGTGGGCATCACGCTGGGCGAGGGCGACCGGGAAAAGGCCGACCGCTATTTCAGCCTTTTTGTCTGGACGGCCCTCCTCGCGGGCATCGTTCTCTCCGCTGTCGGCGTTCTCATCGTCCGCCCGGCGGCGGCGCTGCTGGGCGCAGAGGGCGAGATGCTGGACTATGCCGTGCGGTATGGCCGCCTCCTGATGATCTGCCTGCCCTTCTTCATTTTGCAGAATATGTTCCAGAGCTTCTTCGTCACCGCCGAAAAGCCCCATCTGGGCTTCGCCTTCACGGTGGCGGCGGGCGTTACCAACATGGTATTGGACGTGGTGCTGGTGGGTATGCTCCACGGCGGCGTGGAGGGCGCAGCCATCGCCACCTTCATCAGTCAGGCCGTGGGCGGCGTGCTGCCGGTGTTCTACTTTCTCAATAAGCGCTCCACCAGCTCTATCCATCTGGGCCGCGCCCAGTGGAACGGCGGCGTCATCCGCAGCGCCTGCATCAACGGCTCCTCGGAGCTGATGACCAACCTGTCCATGTCACTGGTGAACATTCTTTACAATTACCAGCTCCTCCGCTTTGCCGGTGAAAACGGTGTCGCGGCTTATGGCGTCATCATGTATGCGGCGTTCCTGTTTGTGGCCGTCTTCGTGGGCTATGCCGTGGGCAGCGCCCCCATCGTCAGCTACCACTACGGCGCACGCAGCCACGCCGAGCTGAACAACCTCTACTCCAAGAGCCTCCGCCTCATCGGCGTCATCGCCGTCGTTATGACCGCCCTCTCCATGCTGGTCATCCCCTATGTGGCCCGCATCTTCGTGGGCTACGACGCCGAGCTGCTGGCGCTGACCAGCCATGCCTTCCGCGTCTACGCCCTGAACTTCTTCCTCATGGGCTTCAATGTCTACGGCTCCTCCTTCTTCACTGCGCTGGGCGACGGCGTGACCAGTGCGCTCATCTCCTTCCTGCGCACTTTGCTGTTCCAGCTGCTGGCCCTCATCTTCCTGCCCATGGTTCTGGGCATCGAGGGTGTCTGGCTGGCCGTCACGGCAGCCGAAGCCGGTGCGCTCTGCGTCACGGTACTGATGTTCATCACCAAGGACAAAGTTTTCCACTATCGCAAAGCATCTTGTTGAAAAGAAAGGCCGTCGGGATCTCCCGACGGCCTTTCTGCTGCTTATTCAAAATGATATTCCACCAACTCACAGTTTTTGATGCCGGCGGCGGAATACTCCTCGTTGGTCATGTCATGGAAATAGGACTCCACCACACGGGCGATGCCGTTGTGGGCCACGAGAAGATAGGTCTTGTCCTCATCCTGCCGCAGCTCGTCCAGCAGATTATAAATGCGCTGGGCCAGCTGCATCATGCTCTCGCCGCCGTCGTAGCGGTCGGCAAAATGGGTCTTGGAGAGGCGGAACTCTGCGCCGTCCCGGGGCGTGCCTTCGTATTTGCCAAAGCACTGCTCCCGCAGGCGGGGTTCACAGCGGGCGGGCAGGCCGGTGGCCTCGGCCACGGCCTTTGCGGTGTCGGCGGCGCGGCTCAGGGGTGAATACAATATCTCGTCGATGTGGACGCCGCTTTCCTTGACCTTCCGGCCCAGCTCCCGGGCCTGCTGACGGCCTTTTTCGGTGAGGGGGCTGTCGGTCATGCCGCAGATCTTATTCTCCACGTTCCAGACCGTCTCGCCGTGGCGGGCAAAATAAATGCTGTGCATGGTGTCTCCTTATTTATTGTAATTGGCCTCGATCTCCCGGATCTTCTCATAGAAGAGATCGTTGGCCGGAGTGGGCATCCCGTGCTTTTGGGCCAGACGGCGGACGACACCTGCAAACCGCTCCACCTCGGTGGGGCGCTTGGCGAGGACGTCCTGCCGCATACTGGGCATTCCGTCAGGCTTGAAGGCGGGGGCCATGGATTCGAGGAAGGCTTTGTGGTTGTCGGCAGGCAGATCGACGCCCTCCAGCACCGTAGCCTTGACGGCCACGAGGACCAGATCGACCGGCTGGCCCTGCTCCGGCGTGACGTAGTCGAAGCGGCACTCTTTGCCGTTGCAGACCACCGGCCGGGCCGAGTAGCGGGCAACGCGCTCCGCGTCCGCAATGACCTTCACGCCGGGCATCTTCCGGCCAAAGAGGATGCCCAGCGCCCCCAGACCGATGAGGGCGGAAGTCTCGATTTTTTCATGATGTTCCTCTCCTTTTCCAGCTCTTTTCCAAATTCAGGCTTTGCGCAGGGCCGTGCCGTCCCAGAGCACGGTGTCTCCCTCGTCGATGCCCTGCCGTGTCAGCTCGGCGTCGGGGCAGGACAGGGTCTTCCGGATGCCGTCCGCTGCCTCTACCGTCACATCGCAGCAGACCTCGGCCCCTTCGGGCAGCTCTTCGCAGCCGTACATCTGCTCTTCGATGCGCACAACGCGGTAACGCTCCATAGCTTCCACCTCCCGGGGCGTTTTTCTTTATTATAAGCCCCGCTCTTCGAGGCGTCAACCGCGGCTTGACACGCCTGCCGCCGGGCTGATAAAATAAAGTAGAATCTGCATTGACTGGGGGAGAAGAGCTTTGAACATCACAGAACTGCGTTATCTCGTTGCCATTAAGAAATGGGGCTCGGTGAGCGCTGCGGCAAAGCAGCTCTACGCCGCCCAGCCCAACATCAGCAAAGCGCTGAAGAATCTGGAAGGGGAATACGGCCTGCGCATCTTTGAGCGCTCGTCCACCGGCATGATCCCCACCGAGCAGGGGCGGCGGTTCATCGAGCAGGCCGCGCGGGTGCTGGAAGAGGTAGACCGCCTGACCGAAGATGCCCACCACGCCCGGGAGCGCTGCGCCGAGCTGCGGGTGATGATCCCCCACGCCACCTACGCCTCCTATGCGGCGGTGGATTTCCTGAAAGAAGCCGCCGGGGCCGACCAGCTCCGCATCCACATCCGGGAGGGCGGCTCCATGGAGGCGCTGGACTTCGTGCTGCGCCGGGGTTATCACCTGGCGCTGCTGCGGTATGCCGCCGAGGACGACGACCACTACATCCACTACTGCGCCCGCCGGGGCCTGAAAATGGAGCCGGTGATGGAGTTCGAATACCGGCTTCTCACCAACCGGGACGGCCCGCTGGCCAAGCACGAGGTGAAAGACCTCTTGGAGCTGAACCATTATATGGAGATCATGCACGACGACTTTCAGCTCCCCGGCGAAGACGGCGGCGACGGTGTGCGCTGGCATGTCAACGACAGCCGCCGCATCCATGTCTACGAGCGGTGCAGCCAGTTTTCTATCTTGCAGCAGCTGCTCTCAGCTTATATGTGGGCCTCCCCCATGCCCCAGCGGGCGCTGGACCAGTTCCATCTGGTGCTCAAAAAATGCCCCGCCCAGCGTCAGGTCATGCGGGACGTGCTGGTCTACCCCGACCACGGCGCGCTCCGGTCCGAAGAACAGGCATTCATCGACCTGCTCCACCGGGAAGCCGCCCTCACGGTAAAATGAGGACGTTTTTCAGCTCTCGCCATTTTATGCGAAAAAGTCACGTAAAAAGGCAAAAAAGCGCCTCGCCTTGGCACTCTGCACAAAAACGCGCAAGAATTTTCAGCAAACTGCCCTCTGGACATTTCCGGAATCGTTCCAAAGAGAAACGGCTTCGCAATTCAATCGTATCTTCGTTAAAATACGGCCCGGCATCCCACAAACAGGGCGCCGAGCCATATATTTTTTGATATATGACCCATACCAGAAGCATATTATTCATTTTATGAAGAATGTGTTAACATAAGGCCAAGGATGATTTTGGCAGTCGACAGAATGGGGTCGGCTGCAGAAATCAAAAAGGAGGTTTCTGGTATGATTAGTTTCTTACTCTGTTTAGCGATCCTGATCGGCGGTTACTTCGTCTATGGCAAGATCGTTGACAACACGTTCGGACCCGATGACCGTGAAACTCCCGCTGTCCGCATCAACGACGGTGTTGACTACGTCGTGATGCCCCAGTGGAAGCTGTTTCTGGTCCAGCTGCTGAACATCGCGGGCCTCGGCCCCATCTTCGGCGCACTGCAGGGTGCTCTGTGGGGCCCTGTGGTGTTCCTGTGGATCACCTTCGGTACCATCTTTGCAGGTGGTGTCCACGACTACTTCTCCGGCATGATGAGCGAGCGTAATGACGGCGGCTCTATCGCAGAGATCACCGGCAAATACCTCGGCCCTGTGATGCAGAACGTCATGCGTGTGTTCTCCGTCGTGCTGCTGATCATGGTCGGTACCGTGTTCGCAGTCGGCCCTGCCGGCCTGATCGTTACCCTGTGCAAGAACAACGGTATGTCCGGTGTTCTTGCCACTACCCTGTTCTGGCTGATCATCATCCTGGTCTACTACTTCATTGCGACCTTCATCTCCATCGACGCCGTCATCGGTAAGATCTACCCCATCTTCGGCATCTGCCTGATCATCATGGCCGTCGGCGTTATCTTTGGCATCTTCACCAACCCCGCCTACACCATCCCCGAGATCTGGGAGCACTTCGGCAGCATGCATCCCTCCGGAACTCCGATCTGGAGCTTCATGTTCATCACCGTCGCCTGCGGCGCTATCTCCGGTTTCCACTCCACTCAGTCGCCTCTGATGGCTCGCTGCATGAAGAGTGAGAAGCAGGGCCACTTCGTCTTCTACGGCGCAATGGTCTGCGAGGGCATCATCGCTCTGATCTGGGCCGCAGCTGGCTGCTCCCTGTACGAGATCACCGGCGGCCTGAACACCGGTCTGGCAGCTGCTCTGGCTGAGGGCCAGTCCGCTGCTATCTACGACGTCTGCTCCAAGACCATGGGCGGTGTGGGCATCGCACTGGCTATGATCGGCGTCGTCGTCTGCCCCATCACCTCTGGCGATACCGCATTCCGTTCCGCTCGTCTGACCCTGGCCGACTGGTTCAAGATCGATCAGGACAGCTACGCAAACCGCCTGAAGCTCTGCATCCCCGTTCTGGGCGTCGGCGCTTTCCTGGGCATCGGCAATGCACTGGGCTTCATCAACTACACCGTTATCTGGCGCTACTTCAGCTGGACCAACCAGACTCTGGCCATGATTGTTCTGTGGGCTGCTTCCATGTACCTCTTCCAGGAGAAGAAGAACTACTGGATCACCGCTGTGCCTGCTACCTTCATGAGCGCAGTTTCTGCTACTTACTTTATTCTGGCTCCTGAGTGCCTCGGCAGCCTCCTCAACAGCAAGACTGCTGAGGGCGCTACCATCTACAACACCGCTGTTGCATATCCCGTCGGCGTCATCTTCGCCATCGCAATGCTGGCCATCTTCCTCCATGCGACCAAGAAGCCCGCTGCAAAGAATGCATAACAGCCCAGCGTACTCATCTGAGTTTCGCCGCCGTCTGAACTTACCCATTCCGAACGGCATTGCTTGAACTTCAAGCAACAAGCCGCTGCCAACTGGCAGCGGCTTGTTTTTGTTTATGGTGAAAAAACAGCTCGACTATCTGCACAGTTTTTCGCAGGGTGTTTTAGTAAGATTGTCAGATCTTTGTCTTGTTTTGTTCATAATTGGGGCGTATAATGCTAGGAGGCCGGGGCGAAATGGAATACTGCCCCTAAAAGGAAGTGTTACTGATGCGCAGCTGGATCGCACGCCATCCCATCTCTTTCATGGCTCTTTACACTGTATTTTATCTGACCGCGTTCCACTGGCTCGAGGTGAATATCACCGTCCCTGCCATCTGGGTACACTGCCAGCTGGACGATGTCATCCCCTTCTGCAAGTACGCCATCGTCCCCTATTTTGCATGGTTCGCGTGGATACCCTTTACCCTGTTCTATCTGCTGCGGCACGGCGAGCGCAGCGACTTCTGGCGGGTCTGCCTGTGCCTCTTCACCGGCATGACCATCGCGCTGAGCTGTTATGTCCTTCTGCCCACAGGGCTTGCGCTGCGGCCCTACCGGGTGTATGGCAGCGACATCTTCGCCCGTCTGGTGCGGATGCTCTATGCCGTTGACAGCTCCAAGAATGTCTGCCCGTCCATCCACGTCCTCAACACGGTGACGCTGATGATAGGCTACCGTCGGAGCCGCTGCTTCGACGAGCCGGGCCGCCGCTGGATGCGGCCTGCTGCCAATGTTCTGGGCGCGGCCATCATCCTGTCCACCATGCTGCTCAAGCAGCACAGCTGCATCGACGTGGTGCTGGGCGCAGCGCTGGCCTTTGCGCTGGATGCTGCCGCCAGCAGCCTCGAGCGCTCGGGAGAGATGCGCCGCATTCCGCAGCGGCTTTGATAACGTGTTCCCTCGGCGAAGCCGTCCCCCTTTCTGAAAGCAGAAAAGACCTTCAAGTTCTCTTCATGAAAACTTGAAGGTCTTTTTGTGTATTGAAGATGAAGTTCTTTGCGCGCTGGTAGCGCGGGGTAAAGCCTGTCTCTTATACACATCTGACGCTGCCGACGAGCGATCTAGTG
>OJRL01000357.1_pt1 | contig 30593 bp, 28 predicted proteins | sample 1599191 | NCBI WGS metagenome assembly OJRL01 (sample SAMN03922537, study PRJEB24848) | human gut metagenome | isolation source: stool sample | host: Homo sapiens | place: Germany | collected 2010-05
ATCAGCCTCGGTCTCGTGGGCTCGGAGATGTGTATAAGAGACAGATGACGGAGAGGGCAAACCCAGTGTGTCGGAGCCGCTGCACAGCGACAAGCAGACTCTTTAACAGAGCAGTGTTATCGCAGTGTTCGAAATTCTCTGTCAGCATCCTTGCCCTCTCAGGCGCTGACGCGCCAGCTCTCCCAAAGGGAGAGCCATAAAAAAGGAGTTACAGCAGCGGGATGCCGGCCTTCTCACAGGCTTCGCGGGTGGCGTTGTCCCAGACGCTTGCCTGCACCTCACCGATGTGGGCGCTGCCCAGCAGCAGCATGCACAGACGGCTCTGGCCGATGCCGCCGCCGATGGTGTAGGGCAGCTCACCGTTCAGCACAGCCTTGTGGAAGGGCAGCTTGCGGCGGTCGTCGCAGCCGGCGGCGGTGAGCTGGCGGTCCATGCTCTCGGGGCTGACACGGATGCCCATGCTGCTCAGCTCGTAGCTGCACTGCAGCGGCTCGTTCCAGAACAGCAGGTCGCCGTTCAGCTCCCAGTCGTCGTAGTCGGGGGCGCGGCCGTCGTGGGGCTTGCCGCTCTTGAGGGGAGCGCCGATCTTCATCAGGAAGGTGGTGCCGTTCTCCTCGACGATGGCATTCTCCCGCTCCTTCGGGGTCAGGTCGGGGTACTTATCCTCCAGCTCCTGGGTGGTGATGAAGGTGACGTTGGGGGTGTGGAGCGGCAGATCCTGCAGCTGGGGGAACATGGCGTGGAGGTTCATCTCGGTGGCGCAGACCGCCGAAACGATGGAGCGCACGACGTTCTTCAGATACGTCTCGTTCCGGTCTTCCTCACGGATGACCTTCTCCCAGTCCCACTGGTCCACATAGATGGAGTGGAGGTTGTCCATATCCTCGTCGCGGCGGATGGCGTTCATGTCGCAGTAGAGGCCCTTGCCCACGCGGAAGCCGTAGTCCTTCAGGGCCTTGCGCTTCCACTTGGCCAGCGACTGGACGACCTGCACCTCGATGCCGCTGTCCTTGGTGTCGAAGGTGACCTTCCGCTCGACGCCGTTCAAATCGTCGTTCAGGCCGGTAGAAGCCTCGACGAAGAGCGGCGCCGACACGCGGTAGAGGTTCAGCGTGGCGCACAGGGTGTCGGCGAACAGCCGCTTCACGGTGCCGATGGCGCGCTGGGTGTCGTACAGGTTCAGCGCGGGCGTGTAGTTTGCCGGAATGATGATCTTGCTCATAGCAGATTACCCCTCTCTTGCTGCCCCGCACCGCCGAATCGCCGCGCCGAGGGCAGCTTCCCTTAATCGCAAGTTTCACAGATATGCCTATGGGTAACAGCATATTTGCGATATGCAGTTTGCGGATGCTGCCAGACCATTGAAAACGCAAACTGCTATATTGAAATAAATTATGGCACAAGTTGCGGGCGATGTAAAGGGGGAAAGCGCTGATTTGGCGATGGAGTCAAGGCTTTTGGCGCAGAATAAACCTCGGCCCTTCCGCGCCCACAGTCCCGGTCGGCACGAACCCCACCCGGTGCAGCACCGCCTGCGAGGCAGCATGATCGGGGGCGGTCTCGGCCTCGACGGCGGTGACGCCGGGCTGTTCGAAGGCCCAGCGGCAGGCGGCGCGGACAGCCTCGGTGGCGTAGCCCTGATGTTCATATTCCGGCAGAAGGCCGCAGCCAATTTCCGGCTGGCCGTTTTCGGGCAGGCCCTTGAAGCAGAGGCCGCCTACCCAGTCGCCGGAATCGTTCTGGTAAAGCCCCCATGCGGTGTACCAGACCCACTGCTCGGGGTGGGCGAGGGAAAGGTCCAGCATATCGGTGTAGGGCTGGATGAGCTCCGGGTCGGTGGTGCGGGCCAGAAGGGCACGCATCCCGTCGGGCTGCAGGGGGATGAGAAAAAGACGTTCGGTGATAAGCTGCATGATAAAACCTCCGGGCGGCATTTTTGCCCAGTGTAGCACAAGCCGGGCAGGGGAGTCAAACGCTTGACTTACGCCCCGGCGGCTATTATAATAAGTTTGTAAAAGGATAAATGCGTTTATCCGGGCAGAGTAGCGTTGCATCGTCTGGGCAGAGAGAACGGGCCGTTGGCTGGAAGCCTGTTTGCAGACCGCCGCGTGAAGTGCGCCCGGACAGCACGCTGCGGGAAGCGGAGTATCGCAGCGCGGATGGCCGCCGTTACCGGCTTTGAGCGACAAACCGGAGTGGAACCGCGATTTTGAGAAAAGACCGCCTCCGACAATGTGCATAGCATATTGTCGGAGGCGGTTTGCTATCTTGAGGCGCTCGCAGGGCAGAGAAGCTTTCTGAAAACTGTGTCCCAGCAGTCAGAGAAAAGTGTCCCGGCCTGCCAAGGGCTCCCCTCGATAGGGAAGCTGTCGAGCGAAAGCGAGACGGAGAGGTTTATGATCACGGCTCCGGTCTGTCCCACAAAAAGGAGTATTCAACTATGCAGATCTTCAACACCCTGACCCGCCAGAAGGAAGAGTTCGTGCCGCAGGTGCCGGGCGAGTACCGCATCTACGTCTGCGGCCCCACCGTCTACAACTATATCCACATCGGCAACGCCCGCCCGCTCATCGTCTTCGATACCCTGCGCCGTTACCTCGAGTACCGCGGCAACAAGGTCATCTACGTCTCCAACATCACCGACATCGACGACAAGCTCATCAAGAAGGGCCAGGAGGAGGGTACTTCCATGAAGGAAGTCGCCCAGCGCTTCGAGGCCGAGTACCTCAAGGATGCCGCCGGTCTGAACTGCAAAAAGCCCACCGTCCAGCCCCGCGCTACCGAGCACATCCAGCAGATCCTCGACATCGTGAAAGACCTCATCGAGAGCGGCCACGCCTATGTCGCCAAGAACGGCGACGTCTACTTCCGCGTCAAGAGCGACCCCGAGTACGGCAAGCTGAGCCACCTCAAGCTGGAAGACCTCGAGAGCGGCAACCGCGAGCTGCGCAGCCAGATGGAGGACGACCTGAAGGAAGACCCCGCCGACTTCGCCGTCTGGAAGGCCGCAAAGCCCGGCGAACCCGCATGGGAGAGCCCCTACGGCATGGGCCGTCCGGGCTGGCACATCGAGTGCAGCGCCATGAGCCGCACCCATCTGGGCAAGACCATCGACCTCCACTGCGGCGGTCAGGACCTCATCTTCCCCCACCACGAGAACGAGATCGCCCAGAGCGAGTGCGCCAACGGCTGCGAGTTCGCCCGCTACTGGATGCATAACGGCTTCATCAACGTGGACAATCAGAAGATGTCCAAGAGCCTGCACAACTTCTTCACCGTCCGCGACGTGGCCAACCTCTACGGCTACGAGCCCATCCGCTACTTCATGCTGACCGCCGGCTACCGGATGCCGCTGAACTACACCGTGGACCTCATCGAGAGCTGCAAGAACAGCCTCGAGCGTCTCTACACCTGCCGCGAGAACCTCGACTTTGCCCTGAGCAAGACCGAGTTCGGCACCGACGAGACGCTGAAGGAGAAGGCCGAGGAAGCAAAGAAGAAATTCTGCACCGCCATGGACGACGACCTGAACACCCCCGACGCCCTGGCTGCTGTCTTCGACCTCGTGAAGGACATCAACACCCTGTCCGCCGCTTCCAGTAAGGCTGCTCTCGAAGCCGGCGCTGCCGCCTTCGACGAGATCACCGGCGTGCTGGGCCTGATGTACAACCGCAAGAAGGACGAAGTTCCCGCCGAGGTGACTGAACTGGTGGAGAAGCGTGCCGCCGCCAAGAAGGCCAAGGACTGGGCTGCTGCCGACGCCATCCGCGCACAGCTCACCGAGATGGGCTGGGCCGTGAAGGATACCGCTCAGGGTCCCCAGCTGAGCAAGCTGTAAGCTGAATATCCGATGCAGGGCAGACCTGCGCTTTGCCAAAAGCTGGAGGCTTTGGACGGCGCGGGTCTGCCCTGCTTTTTTCGTGGAAAAGGGGAAAGATAAAAATCGACAAAATCCGAAAAGAGTTGTTGTGATATTGCTGATTTTGACAGAACGTGTTTACATCTCTGGCCGCGTGGTGGTATGATGAGAATATCTTTGGAAATCGATAGATCTTCATAATGGGGAGAAAGTTACTGATGAAACGAAGCGGAATGCGCCGTCTGGCCGCGTTTGCGGCGGCTGCAGCGCTGGTGTTGTGCCTCGTGGGCTGCGGGGGTGCTCAGAGCGCCGCACAGGGTAACACCGAGCCGGTGGATCTGAGCGTCTGGACATATTACAACGGCGACCAGCTGGAGAGCTTCAATAAGCTGGTGGATACCTTCAACGACACCGTCGGCAAGGAAAAGAACATCACCGTGGAGAGCTACAGCCAGGGCAGCGTCAACGACCTCGAGGCGCAGGTGATGGCTGCGGCACAGGGCAAGGTGGGCGCTTCTGCCATGCCCAACATCTTTATGGCCTATGCAGACACCGCCTATGCCATGGACCAGATGGGCGAGCTGGCTGATCTTGCTCCCTATTTCACCGACGAGGAGCGCGCCGCCTATGTGGACAGCTACCTGACCGAGGGCGACTTCGACGACAGCGGCAGCATCAAGATCTTCCCGGTGGCAAAGTCCACGGAGCTTCTGTTCCTGAACGATACCGACTGGAAGCCCTTCGCTGCCGCCACCGGCGCACAGGATTCCGACCTTGAGACGGTGGAGGGTCTGGTCAGGACCGCCGAAGCCTACTACAACTGGACGGATGCCCAGACCGATACGCCCAACGACGGCAAAGCCCTGTTTGGACGCGACGCGATGGCAAACTATATGCTCATCGGCGCAAAAGAGCTGGGTGATGCCATTTTTGACGTCAAGGACGGCAAGATGACCATGGGCCTGAGCGAGGACGCGGCCCGCAAGCTGTGGGATAACTACTATGTTCCCTACATCAAGGGCTGGGCCGCCGCCAGCGGCCGCTTCCGCAGCGACGATATTAAAATCGGCAGCATTCTGGCCTACATCGGCTCCAACTCCAGCGCGACCTACTTCCCGACGCAGGTGATGCTGAGCGACACCGAGAGCCACGACATCGAGCTGAAAGTCCTGCCCACGCCGCACTTTGAGGGCTGCGAGAAAGTCTCTGTCCAGCAGGGTGCCGGTATGGCCGTGGCAAAGACCACAGATGCCGAGGTGGAAGCCAGCGTGGTCTTCCTCAAGTGGTTCACCCAGCCGGAGAACAACATCGCATTTGCAGTGGGCTCCGGCTATCTGCCCGTGACCCATGCCGCCAACGATATGGATGCTATCCACAGCAGCGGCCTCGCCCTGACCGGCAGCATGGAAAACGTCCTGACGGAGGCCGTGGACGCAGTGAATACCAACGAACTGTACACGACCAAAGCCTTTGAGGGCGGCACCGACGCCCGCAGCAAGCTGAACTACAGCATGAGCGACCTTGCCACGGCAGACCGCGCCACGGTGGAAGAGCGCCTCGCAGCAGGTGAGAGTGCGGAAGAGGCCGAGGCGGGATTCCTGACCGATGCGTATTTTGAGGGCATGGTACCAGAGCCTCTGTGACGCACTGAGCCAGTACGAGGGCTGAGGCATCTTACAAAAACGAGCGGAAGGAGGGGAAAGGCATGAAACTGCTGATGCGGGATGAAGCGAAGGGAAGAGAGCATACGATTTTCGTTACCATCTTCTCGGCGCTGATGGTCATGCTGGCCATCGTGGTCATGCTGATGGCTTCGGCCACTGCGATCAGCGGCGCTACCCTCCAACTGGATGAGAACGCGGTGGACATCCTGGACAAGCAGGTGGAGAACCGTGCAGGCTACATTCAGGACCAGCTCCGGCAGGCACAGGAGCTGACGGACCTTTCGACCTGCATCAATGAGACCGCCCAGCAGATGCTGGACGACGAAACGCTTTCCCTCAAGACGCTGGATTCCAGCAGCAGCGACAGCCTGCCGCTGCTGCAGGCCGCAGCCCCCAGGATGCTTGAGACGCTGCGCTCCAAGCGCATTTCGGGCATCTTCCTCATCCTGAATACCCACGACTTCACGGGCCGCACCTCCGGAGACCGCCTGCCCTGCGTTTACCTGCGCGACCTCGACCCGGATGCAGCCCCCTCTGTGGCAAACTCGGATATTTTGCTTGAGTGCGCTCCGTCGGAGCTGGTGCAGACCTTTGACATCGCTACGGACAAGGCGTGGTCGCCTGCACTGCAGTATCTGGACGGAGAGCAGGATGTGTTTTATGTCCGTCCCTTCCAGACTGCCTACGAAGACGTCGCGCGTATCGGGGCGGCAAGCTATGGCCGCTGGACGACTCTGCCGTATAAGCTGCTGGGTGACGACCGCGAGGCCATTGCCTACGCGCAGCCCCTTATCCTGGACGACGGCACAGTCTACGGCGTTCTGGGCGTGGAGCTTCTGGAAAGCTATATGGACACCAAGCTCCCGTGGGACGAGCTGCATAACGACCATCACGGCAGCTATCTGCTGGCCTCCACCACCTCCGACCTGAAGGGCGAGGTGCTGGCTCTTCATGTCAGCTCCAACACCGGCGAGCAGAGCGTACCGCTGCGGAATGCGAAATGGGAACTGACGCTCCGGCGCAGCAACAACTGCTGGCATTACATGATGGACGGTAAGCAGCAGATCGCCAGCATCCGGCAGATCGACCTGTACAGCCGCAACGCCCCCTTCTCGGGTGAGCGGTGGCTGCTCGTCGGCGTGGTGGGCAGGAACGAGCTGTTCAGCTTCTCCCGGTCGGTGACGAAGCTGCTGGGCCTTGCCGTACTGCTGACACTGGGCATCGGTCTGGCCTGCGCCTTTTTCGTCAGCTATGGTCTGGCACAGCCCGTTGCCCAGCTCTCGAAAGAGCTGGTGGACGCACAGGAACAGCGGAAGGCTGTGCCGGAATTTTCCCGCACCGGCATCCGGGAGCTGGACCAGCTGGCGGAAGCCATCGTGACCCTGAGCACCGACAACTACAAGGCCGCGGTGGCCGAGCGCAGCCGCATCGAGCACGAGCGCGATTATGACGCTCTGACCGGGCTGTACAGCCGTCAGGCCTTCTTCCGGGTCTGCGGGGAGCTGTTCGAGAAGCCCGATACTCTCCGTCACGCGGCCCTGATGATGACCGACCTCGACAACCTCAAGACCATCAACGACACGTATGGCCACGACTGGGGTGACGTTTATCTGCGGCAGACGGCCCGCAGCTTACAGCAGGGCTCGCCCAGCGGCACTGTGGCGGCCCGCCTTTCCGGCGACGAGTTCCTGCTGCTGTTCTACGGCTATAAGACGCGGGAGGCCCTGCGGGCGGACATCAAAAAGCTGGAAGAGAACTTTGCCCAGAGCAGTGCTGCTCTGCCGGACGGCAAGAGACTGTGCATCCGGATGTCCGGCGGCGTGGCATGGTATCCGGAGGACGCGCTGGACCTCGACACCCTCAAGAAATATGCGGACTTTGCAATGTATGAAGTCAAGCACTCCACCAAGGGCGAGGTACGGGAGTTCGACATGGAGCGCTACCGCGCCGGTGTCTATGCGATGGAGCAGCGCAGCGACTTTGAAAAGCTCATCCGGGAGCGGCGGGTGGACTACGACTTCCAGCCCATCGTCTCAGCTCACGACGGCCATGTGGTGGCCTATGAGACCCTGATGCGGCCCCAGCTGCCCACCCTGCGTTCGCCGATCACGGTAATGCAGCTGGCCAGCGAGATGGGCCGGTTGTATGATATTGAGAAGCTGACTTTCTTCCGGGCCTGTGAGTGCTACGAGGAGTTGGAGGCTGCCGGTAAACTGGACGCCGACGCTCTCATCTTCGTCAACAGCATCGCCAGTGTCAGCCTGAGCGATGAGGACTGGGCGAGCTACTGCGAGGCCCACAGCGCCATCCTTCCGAAGCTGGTGGTGGAGATCACCGAAGAGGAAGAGATGAACGAGCGAGAGCTGGAACGGAAGCGGAATGTCCCCGGTGTGCCCGGCGTCTTTGCGCTGGATGACTACGGCAGCGGCTACAGCAATGGCAACAGCCTGCTGACGGTCGCGCCCAAGTATGTCAAGGTGGACATCGCCATCATCCAGGGCATTGATACCGATGCCGACAAACAGCAGTTCCTCAGGGCGCTCATCGATTACGCCCACCCGCGCGGTGTGCAGGTGCTGGCTGAGGGCGTGGAAACGCTGTCGGAGCTGCGCAAGGTGCTCGAGATGGGCGTAGACCTGCTGCAGGGCTACTGTCTGGCACCTCCGGCGGCAGAGCCGGGGGCCATCGACGAAAAGGCCGCCGAGGTCATCGCCGAGATGGAGCGCCAGAAAGCCGAGCGGGAAGAAGCCGGGTCTTAAAAAGCAAAAAGCATCGCCCTCTGTATTGGCATTGTGCCGGTACAGAGGGCGATTTTTTGTCTATCTTTACTGAATGAAGCCGACGAAGAGGGGGCAGAGCACGGCGGTGAGGACACCGGCCACGGCGATGGACAGGCCGCTCATGGCACCTTCGACCTCACCCATCTGCAGAGCTTTGCTGGTGCCTACGGCATGGGCCGAGGTGCCGATGCCGACGCCCTTTGCGATGGGGTCGGTGATGTGGAAGATCTTGCAGACCACCTCGGCCAGCAGGTTGCCCGCGATGCCGGTGAGGATGACGATGGCACCCGTCAGGGCCGCGATGCCGCCCAGCTCAGCGGCGACGTCCATGCTGATGGCCGTGGTGACGGACTTCGGCAGGAGGGTGGCGTACTGCTCCCGGGTGAGGCCCAGCGCGAGGGCCAGAGCCAAAGCGCTGCCCAGGCTCACCAGCGTACCCACTGAGATGCCCGCGATGATGGCGGCGGCATTCTCTTTCAGCAGATCCCACTTTTCATAGAGCGGGATGGCGAGGCTGATGGTGGCCGGCAGCAGCAGATAGTTCACCGGGGCGGCACTGACCTTGTAGTCGGCGTAGGAGATGTTCAGCACACTCAGCAGGATGATGACGAAGATGCTGCCCAGCAGCAGCGGGTTGAAGATGGCCTTGCCGGTGGTTTTGTTGATGAGAGCACCCAGCGCGAAAGCGGCCAGCGTCAGCAGCACGCCCCACGCGGCGGACCCGGAGAGGAAGCCCTGTAAAAGATCAGTCATGTTCGGCCTCCTTCTTTGCAGCGCGGCGGCTGGTGAGGGCCTGGGTGGTGCGGCCTGCACTCACGAGGACCAGCACCGTCACCGGGATGATGGCGATGACGATGGGCAGCAGCATCTCGCCCATCTCAGCCCACAGCTCCATGACGCCCGCGGCGGCAGGCACAAACAGCAGCGGGAAGATGCCGGTGAGGAACAGGCCCACTTCCTTGACCTGCTCGAGCTTCACGATGCCGAAGCGGAGCGCGGCCAGGAGCAGCAGCAGGCCGTAGATGCTGGCCGGGAGGGGGAGCGGGAGCACTGCGTGGCAGATCTCGCCCAAAAAACAGAACGCCAGAATACGCGAAAATTGAAACAGATAGTTCGTAAGGATGCCTCCTTTGGCTCGACTGAACAGGAAAACACAAAATAAGATACAAGTCAACAGTATAAACCAAAAATCCCTGCGGCGCAACGGCAATACTGGCCAAGATTTTGCCCCTTTGGTGCGGAAAATTGGAGGTTTGGACAGCGTGCCTGTCCCAAACCCTGCGGCGTGGCCGTGCTGTTCGAGTTTTGTACTGATCTGCCGACTCACGTTGACAGTAGAAACAAAAAAAGAGCCTCTAACTTTCGTTAGAGGCTTTTGGTGGAGCATTCTCCACAGCAGGCGAACCCGAAAACCTTATACCGCTCGGTGAATCCCAAAGAACGGTTCTACGGTAGATGCGGCTTTTCCGGTGGCAGATGCCTGTTTCAAACCATAGTTCTTTCGAGCGACAGCTTCCACAAAGACACGGTCTTTTTCGGAAGCGTTGTAATAATCCACACCGAAGCGTTTGCAGGTTGAAAACAATTCGTCCAGCCACGACATCGTTTCATCGGACATTGGGGAAAAGACAATATCCAAATCTTTGTTATATTCTTTCATACGGCTTCCTCCTTCAATTTCAGAAAAGGTAAGAAGAAAAGATGTTTTTCGCGGCTTCATCTGCAATCATAAAGGTTTTCGGGCCATCGGGATACAGAGAAGCAACCGGCCTTGCACCAAAATCACGGATATAGTGCTGTTCCAGATCATCGGTCTTTGCTTCAAACACCACGACGCCATTGCAGCTTGCATCAATCGAAAGCTGTATGCCGAATGCAATCATGGCTTTGCCGATTCCCGAATACTTCTTGTGTTCCGTCAGAGTCGGGTTGCTTTCTGGCTGACTCTCGATATAGGCGATGTAGACTGCAACGCTTCCTTTCCGGACACGATAGGCTCCCAACGCAATGATCTCACCATCTTCGGTTTTGGCTGCATACTTTTCCTTTTGAGGGTCAAGGATGAAATCTGTGTTCCAGACTGTCTGCCAGCCGTTCCGCGTTGCATCCAAATCAGCTTGGGTGGCCGCATCGATTTCAATGTTGACCCGGTTTCCGGTGGCTGACTCGGTCACATAGTATTGCAGAAACATCCAATCACCTCTTTTTATATAGTATAACGAAACTGCGGAAAATTTTCAAGAATACCGATGGAAAGCATAGCAGGCAAGAACCATCCCGTGGCCACAAATTATCCATTCTTGAAAATTCTTGCTCCCTTTGGAACAGCTTCTTGTTGGGGCGTGCGGTGTCCCAAACCCTGCTGTTGAGGTTGCGACAAACTGGAATTTATATATCCATCTGTACGATTTCTGCTTCCTTAATTTGAAAGCGTGTTTCTTTGTTCGTATACGGTATTCCGTTTTCCAAGCACAATATGATGTTCATTACTCCGCCATGAGATACTAGTAATACATTGCTTTTTCCAACTTGTTTTTTGAATTCATACCATGCGCTTTGAATACGATGAAAGAATTGCTCAGGACTCTCACCCTTTGGCCATGTTTCTGTCCAGCCAAGTGCATTCCAATACATTCCTGGATATTTTTCTGCGGCTTCTGTTTTAAGCATGCCAGCCAATAATCCGTTATTGGATTCACGAAATTGAGGTAAGTATGTGATTTCCAAAGAAAGCGAATTTGCCACAATTTCGGCAGTTTCCTTGGCTCTAACTAAATCACTTGAATAGATTTGCGTAATCCCTTTGTTGTATAAGTTTCCCTTTGCGCTATGAACTTGCTCCCTACCTTTTTCTGTTAGTCCATATGCGCTCCATCCGCCATAGCGTTCGGATGGGTCTGCGCCATGTCTCATTAAGTAAATCATTATCGCTCCCCTACAAATTTCGATTTGTCAAGTTGAGTATATCATACCACCAGCCGAAAGAACACCCCTATATGCCGGAACTTTCTCTTTTTCCTGCGTACGTGCGTACCGGCCATGTACGGACATACGCAGCGATTGCTCCCCAATGAGCCATAAAGCACAAAAGGCAGGATAGCATCGCCACGATGATACCCTGCCTTTTGCTATTGGACGATTGTTTGAACTAGCGCTGGCGGAGAAGATACTCTGGCAGGTAGTGCTTTCTTGGTAGACATTCCTACGCGTTGGGAACCGCGCACTAAACAACAGCCCACTGGGCTGTTGTTTGCCACGCCTGCGGCGTGGCCGTGCTGTTCTCGTCCTGTCCCGCCCACGCAAAAAATCCCGAGTCATTTGACTCGGGATTTTTGTGGTGGAGCATTCTCCCACAGCAGGCGAACCCGAAGGATTCATTCCAGATACTGCGGCAGATTCCATGAACCGCGCAGGATACGGTGGATCTCCACGATTCTGGCAGGGTCGTTGACCTGATAGAACACAAGATACTGGTCGATGACCATTTTACGGTATACCGGGTCAAGAGGATAGATTTCACACATCTTTGGGTTATCGCTCAGTTTTGTGATTTTATCCCGCATCTCTTTCAATACCCGGCTGGCTGTTTTGGGATAAAAGCCCGAAAGATACCGGGCAATGTCGTTCAAATCCTGCACGGCAAGGGGCAGATATTTGATCTTATACGTCATACTGCTTGCCCAGCGTCTCCCATACGCTTTCGTGGTCTGCCCACTGCGTGTCGGGGTCAGCCGCCTGCTGTTTTGCCTTGGCAAGTGCCTCGGCAACATATCGCTGGTGCAAAAACTCCTCGTACTTGGCGTAGTCCTCGATATTGATGAGAACCGACTCGCCACGACCATGATTCGTGATGATCACATGGTCGTGATCTTTAAGCATCTCCGAAATTTCGGCGTAATGGTTGCGCAGATCCCGGGAAGGGCGAACGAATGTCTGCATCATACGAGACACCTCCTATTAGAATCATTGTATCACAAAATGACTACAAGTGCAAGGCGGATGATTCTGACGGTGAGAGCAAGAACCATCCCGTGGCCACAAATTTTCAATTCCCGAAAATTTTCTGCCCCTTTGGGACAGCTTCTTGTTGGGGCGTGCGGTGCCCCAAACCCTGCTGGGAACGAGTACGGCAAACGCGAAGTTATCTGTCTTTTGTATCGTCCAAGAGTTCGTTCAATTCTTTTTCATCTTGGATATCCTTAACGGGCTTTTTTCCGGTAATATCCGTATACGCTTCTTTGATGCCGTTCTTCACCGCCCACTTAACGATGAAATACAATGCAATCAAAATAATGATTGCAGTTCCTCCACTGATTCCTAATTCTTCCCACATAAATTGAACCTCCCAATTCTGATTTGTTGAACTGAGCCGAGTATATCACACCCGCCAAGGAAAGAACACCCCCGATAGAGTGAATTTTGCAAGCCGGAAACCGCATAGCCTCCCTGTTCTCGTCCTGTCCCGCCCAACCGAGGCTCTGCAAACGGTGCTCCGGCAGGCGGTGCTTTCTTGGTAGACATTCCTGAAGATTGGGAACCGCGGGCTAAGCAACAGCCCACTGGGCTGATTGCTTACGGCACTTCGTGCCGCCACCCTGTTCGAGTCCTGTACCGTCCTGCTCTGACGTGGGTTGGTGGGTGACGCAACAAAAAAGCCTCTGACCTAAGTCAGAGGCTCTTGTTTTGGTGGAGCGAAGTTAACCAAATCCGAACCATTGCCCTCTGGGGCATCTTTGGCGGCAATCTCATCGAAAGTGATGGTTTTTGTGCCGTCTTTGTAGTTGAACGCAATCAAAACTTTTTCATCATAGAGATAAACAGCATTCACGAAGGTGCTGATGAGCGTTTCCCGGTGACTTTTCACCCTTGTGTCCAGCTTGCGGAAGTTGGTGAGCCAAAATTTCACAAAATCTGCGCTGACTTTCGGTTTCGCCAGTTTTTCTTCCGCGATGCGGATTTCCAGTTCCTTCTGCTGGGTCTCCAACTTTTCCAAGCGTCCTTTGGTCGAGCTGGTCAGTACACCTGCCTGAATCGCATTTAACAGATTCTCGATGCCGTTCTCAATATCCTTCATCTGCTTTTCCAGCAAGGGCAGCACCGTATTTTCCTGTTCCTGAAGAATCATCACCGCATCCACGATAGACTGGATACAGTCATCGTCACGAATCATCTTCATGGTCTCGTTGACTACCAAATCTTCCAGCCATTCCTTGCGGACGGTCTTTTTCTTGCAGGTCTTGGTGCGTTTGGCGTTGGCACACTTATAATAATGGTGCACCGTCTTGTTCCGGCTCGTACCGCACTCGCCGAACATCATGGCTCCGCACATTCCGCAGAACAGCTTGGTGGTCAGAAGGTAATCGTCCTCAGCCTTGTGGTGAGCAGGTGCGCGGCGGTTCTTCTCGATTTTCGCCTGCACTCGGTCGAACAGCTCCTTGTCTATGATGGAGGGAATGCTGTCCGGCATCACAATGTCTTTGAAGCGGTTCTCACCGATATAGCGACGGTTCGACAGAAGCTTCCAGACGCTATTGTAGGTGAACTTCTGGTTGCGATTGGTGGTCACGCCGCTGTCGTTCAGCCAGTTCATGATTTCCTTCATGCTCGCACCATCGTCGTATTTCTGGAACACCTCGACCACAAAGGGGGCTTTCAGCGGGTCGATTTGAAAGAACTTCTCCTCATCCACCTTGAAGCCGATGGGAACGGTGCCGCCGTTATACTTGCCCTTCAGAACATTCTCGGTCATGCCGCGCACAACCTTTTCGGACAGCTCCGCCGAGTAGTATTCCGCCATGCCGGTCAGCATACTCTTGACCATGATTCCGGCAGGGCCGTCCGAAATCGGCTCGGTGGCAGACACCAGCTTGACATGGTTGCGGTCCAGCAGGTATTCATAGTGTGCCGAATCATAGCGGTTTCGGGCAAAGCGGTCAAGTTTCCAGACCAGCACGATGTCAAACAGCCGCTTCTCGCTGTCCTTGATCATCTGCTGGAAGTCCGGGCGATTGTCCGTTTTGGCGGAGAGCGCACGGTCAATATAGTGCTTGATGACCGTGATGCCGTTCTTCTCCGCATAGGCCGTGCATTCCCGAATCTGCCCTTCGATGGATTCTTCGCGCTGGTTGTCACTGGAATAGCGGGCGTAAATCACGGCAGTCATGGCAAGCACCTCTCTTCTTCGCATCATTAAACGGCAGAGTATTTATTCAAAATATCGTTTCGTATAATGTATATACCATATTCTATAAGAATTTGCAATACATTTCAGATGAAAAAGAGAGACACTCTATCCAGAGAGGCTTTAAGGTCGATGCATATGAATGGTGGTGGCTATCACGGTGATAACCACCACCATCACCCCGCAACGATCAGTGCCATCAGATAAAACTCAGTCGCATCGGGCGTGTCGGTCAGCAGAATCGTCAACTCCACGGTGTGTGTTCTATGTTCCCCGTGGTGCAGGATAGGCTGCAAATACAGGCAGTCGCCCCAGTCCTCGTCAAAGTTACCATCCAGCAGAACAGGGTGGGCGGTGTCGCCGTCCAGCACCAGCTGTGCCCGCAGCGCCGGGCGGCGGATGGTCTTGCGGTACTGCACTGCAATGCAGGAGGCATCCACTTCAAAGGTGATCTTATCCCCGGGTTTTTGGCCTATCCAGCCGTTTTTCCAGTGGTCCAGATGCCCCAGCTTTTCCTCCGGGTCTGCCCGGAAACCCTCCAGCTTGGGGGAGAGCTCCCGGATGGTCAGCCGCCGGGCGTTCTCGTAGGCGTTGGCGGTGAGCGGTGCCGGGAAGGCAGGCTCCTGCTCTGGTTCTTCCCGGTGGGCGTTGACTGCCTCCAGCAGCTTGATGATCTCCCCTGCCACCAGACCATGACCGTAATCGTTGGGGTGCAGTCCATCGGGGCTCAGCAGGGTGCGGCTGGCATACTTACCGGCACGCAGATCCTTGTAAACGCTGTCCCGGATGCTGACGTGGGGCACACCGTAGTGGTCCCCCACAGCATTGTGCTCGTCCTGTGCTGTTTCGCCGGTATCATAGTAAACGTTGTTCAGCAACACCACCGCCGGGTGAGAGGGCCATGTCAGCAGCTTGCGGACAACACCCTCGTAGGTCTCCTGCCGGAAGGGGACTTCCAGATCGTTGACGCTGAAATCCACTACCACAAAATCCGGCTGGTACATCAGCACATCGGTCACGGCACGGGCAACGCCATAGTGGGAGCTGGTGCCGCCGATGCCGCCGTTGACATAGTGAAACTTCGACTGCGGAAAGGTATCCACGAACCACTGGTACACCCGGAAAGCGTAGGCATTACCGGGCTGGGTGGAAAGGCTGCCCTGCGTGATGGAACCGCCCAAAAAGGCAATGGTCAACTCCTGCCCTGCTGCGGCACGGCGGAACAGTTCTTTCAAACGAGCAAAATTGGACGTATTCATTCTAAAACTCCTCCCTGATATGCACTATGGATAATTTTTGCCGCCGGACGGTCGGACACGGCGTAGGCACTGGCTGCTCTGGGGTCAGCGGGCCAGTCCCAGACACCAAAACCCAGCACCCACGGGCGTTTGGCACAGGCGTGGAACATCGCTTCGTACCAGCCTGCCTGCTCCAGATCGTTCCGTGAGCCGTTCAGTTCCCAGTTGTTGGGGACAGCAGACGAACCCGTGATGTTCATGCACCCGGCCTCGCTGAAAAGAACCGGCTTGCCAAATTTTTGGCTGACGGCTTCGATGCGGTCCAGCTGGTTTTCCCAGTCCTTCTGTGGGTAGTATCCGCTGGACGCGATACAGTCCACGGCATCCCACCACGAAACATGATCCTCGCCGTATTTGTCGCAGTTGTAGCTCACCGGGCCGTGATACTGCTGACGCACCGCTGCGATGAGGGCGCGCCATTCGGCTTCCCGATGCTCGGTCATGGTCATTTCGCACCCGGTAAGGAACAGCCCGCAGCCTTCGGCCTGTGCCAGTGCGGCATAGTGGGTCTGAAAGGCCGTATAGCTTTCAAACCAGCCTCTCCATTTGGTCTCACAGGGCACATCGTGGTCAAAAAAGCTGATGCGCGCCCGCCACACGCCGTTGGCACAGTTGACCGTTGGTTTCAATGCCACCTGCAAGCCCAGCTGTTTTGCATAACGGATGGTGCTGCACAGCTCCTCGTCTGTGGGGGTGACATTGGTGTTCCAATTGATCTCCTCACTATAAGGGCCAGACTGTATTCCAGAGGGCGACAGGATGACCCAGTTGGCTGCGGTGGCTTCCACCATAGCTGCCATGCTGCGGTGGGCATTCTCGCTGCTCAACACGCCCCGCCGGGGAAAGGGTGCAAAATTCACCCCGTAAAAGTTATGTTCCAGCTCCATGACATCTTCCTCTTTTTCTCAAAAATCAACGTCAGATTGCACAACAAGTATAAGACAGTTTTGGAAGTTCCGTCAATATGCCGTTTCATTTTCAGCGTATGGTACAAGGAGAGGGGCAAAGCACTGGTCAACCTGACCTGAAAAAAGCCCCTGCACCGGGAGGTGCAAAGGCTAAACTAAATTTTAGGTTTTTGTTAGCTTACGCATTTAGCTTGCGATTTTGCGCAGAATCTGCTATGCTTCGGGCAAAACCAAGGGGAGGAACGGAAAATGGAACAACTTACAACCGCAACACTGACCCAGCTGCCGCAGGTGCGGGCACTGGGGCGGCACACCGGGCGTGACCCGCTGACCCTGTTCTGGACGGCCAGCGGCATGGAGCTGGAATTTACCGGCAGTGAGCTGTGGGTGGACTTTTTCGCCGATTATGAAGTGGTAGAGCCGTGGGTCAGCGTGGAGCTGAACGGCGCATGGGTGGCACGGTTTGCCGTGAACCCCGGCAAAAGCCGGGTCTGTCTTTTCCGGGGCATGACACCGGGCAAGGCAAAGCACCTCCGGCTGCTAAAGGATGTGCAGGCCATGCACGATGACCCGGCGCATCTGTTGCAGATCTCCGGGCTGGAATATGCAGGCGGCGATTTTCTGTCCCTGCCGGAGCCGCAGTATCGGCTGGAGTTTGTGGGCGACAGCATCACCAGCGGCGAGGGTGCCATCGGAGCCAAGCCGGAGGAGGACTGGGTGGGAGCCTTTTTCTCTGCGGAGAACCACTACGGCCACCTGACCGCCGATGCACTGGGAGCCGAATACCGCTGCATCTCGCAAAGTGGCTGGGGCATCGTGACCGGCTGGGACAACGATGTGCGCCATGTGATGCCGCCCTACTATACGCAGGTGTGCGGTGTAGCGATGGGGCAGCGCAATGCCGCCCTTGGCGCACAGCAGGATAATGATTTTGCTGCATGGAAACCGGATGCCGTCATCGTCAACCTGGGCACCAACGACACCGGCGCATTCGATAACCCGCCGTGGCAAGACCCTGCCACCGGCAAGCCCCACCAGCTGCGGCGGCTCTCCAATGGGGACTTCCACCCTGCGGACGCCCAAAAAGTGGCAAATGGTGTACAGCATTTTCTGACTCTGCTCCGGGCGAAGAACCCCGAGGCAAAGCTGGTGTGGTGCATCGGGATGCTGGGCAGTGAGCTGCTGCCGGTATTGCGGCAGGGCATGGAGCAGTACAAGGCCATTACCGGAGACAGCTCTGTCTATCTGCTGGAGCTGCCCAACACCACGCCGGAAACCGTGGGTGCCCGGCAGCACCCCGGTGTGGAGAACCACCGACAGGCGGCAAAAGTACTGACGGAATTTTTGAAGGATATCTTATAAAACAGAACGACCCCTGCCAGCCGGCAGGGGTCGTTCTGTTTTTCTCGGTTCATGTCGATTCTCTTCTTACAAAGCCGCCGGGCACAATGACGGTGGGAGCAATGGCAGGCTTATGCGCCATTTTGCGGCGCAGTTGCGCCACCACCGTTTTTGCCATGCCGTCCAAGTCCACCCGGTAGCTGGTGAGCTGGGGGCTGCAAAGAGTGGAATAGCGGTAGTCGTCGTAGCCGGTCACTGCCACATCCTGCGGCACCCGGTAGCCGTTGCGCTTGAGGGTCTCCACCAGATTGTAGGCCACCACGTCGCAGTTGCAGACAAAGGCGTCCGGCATTTCGTGGGGCAGAGAGAACGGCATGAACTTGCCCTGATCGTCCCGGTCCTCCAGCCGCCAGTCATCCCGGATGGGCAGACCGGCACGGAGCATCGCCTTGACGTAGCCCAGATACCGGTCCATGATGGAACTGGTGGACAGCACGCTGCCAACAAAGCCGATGTTCCGCCGCCCGGTGGAGATAAGGTGCTCGGTCATCGTGTAGCTGCCGCTGGTGTTGTCGCTGAGCACGCAGTCAGCGGCAATGGCATCGTCGTAGAAGTCCAGCAGCATAAAGGGCACGCCGGTCTGCACCGCCGTAGCAAGGTAGCGGCGGCTGATCTCGCCCATAAAAATCAGGCCGTCCACCTTCCGGTTTACAAGGAAGGTGGGCATATTGCAGCTTTTTTCTGCCTGCGGCAGAACGATCTCCATCAGAACCGAGATGTCCTGCTCGGCAGCACATCGGAGTACAGACCGGTACAGATTAGAATAAAAGGCATTCTCATTGAAAAAGCGATCTGCCACCAGAATGCCGATGCTCTCGCCGCCGGGGTGGGCGTTGGTCCGGGCGGGGGGCTGGTAGCCCATCTCCTCGGCGGTGGCAAGGATCTTGGCACGCATCTCGGCGCTTACGCCCTCCTTCCCTGCCAGACCCTTGGAAACGGAAACGGTGCTGATGCCCAGCCGCTGTGCAATGTCTGCCATGCGTACTGCTTTTGCCATGTTCCTGACCAGCTTTCTTCTTGATTTGGTTATGAGGTAAATAAAATTCCGATTAACTTTATAATTAGCATAACAGTTTTCGGTGGTTTCGTCAACAAAAACCTTTGAAACCCTTCAAGTTAACCATTATTTAGGTTAATTTTCTCTATTCTCGTTAGCTAACAAAGCATTTTAAGTTTAATTTTCGTGTTGTATCCCGGATTTGCAGGTCAGTTTTCACAAGAAAATCGCCGAATTGCCACCAAAACACCGAATCTTTTTGGTGATATTGACAGTGCATCGTGAAAAGGCTATACTTAAATCACAAAAAGCGAAAGGAATCAGTTAGCTAAATCAAGTTAACAAAAGCTTTCGCAAATCAGAAAAAGGTTCCACATAAAGAAGGAGGACATCCCTATGCGTAAGATCAATCGCCGCAATTTCCTGAAGGTGTCTGGTGCACTGGCCGCAGCTTCTGCTCTGGCCGCCTGTGGCGGCAGCAGCGCTTCCACCGCCGGTTCTACCGGCAGCAGTGCCGCCGGTTCCGCTGCCGGTGCGGATGGTGCCAAGGCTTATAATGAGCTGACTGTCGGCACCGACAACACCGACCTGAAGACCGAGCTGAAGATCATCAGCCACCGTACCGACCTCATCGATGACGGCACCTTTGACGGCTACGTTGCCGCATTCCAGAAGCTGTATCCCAACATCACCATCAAGTACGAGGGCATCACCGACTATGCCAACGACATGACCACCCGTCTGACTTCCAACGACTGGGGTGATCTGTGCATGATCCCCACCACCATCCCCCTGACCGAGCTGGGTGATTACTTTGAGCCTCTGTGCGCTTTGAGCGACATCGAGAACGAGTACAACTTCGCTTCCAACCGCTCCTACAACGGCACCGTGTACGGCATCCCCTCCACTGGCAATGCACAGGGCATCGTCTATAATAAAAAGGTGTTCGAGGCTGCCGGCGTGACCAGCTTGCCCAAGACCCCGGATGAGTTCCTGGATGCCCTGCAGAAGATCAAGGACTACGACCCCTCCATCGATCCCCTGTACACCAACTACGCCGCAGGCTGGACCATGAGCGCATGGGATGCCTACATCGGCGGCGGTGCCACCGCAGACCCCGACTGGATGAACATTACCATGCCCCAGACCAAGGATCCGTTCCAGAAGGGCATTCTGGGTGCAGACGATATGGGTCCCTACGCCGTGTACTACATCCTGTACGAGGCTGTCAAGCGCGGCCTGACCGAGGCTGACCCCACCACCACCGACTGGGAGGGCTGCAAGCCCCGCATCAACAACGGCCAGATTGGTGCCATGGTGCTGGGCAGCTGGGCCATCGTCCAGATGCAGGCCGCAGGCGACCATGCGGATGACATCGGCTATATGCCGTTCCCCATCACCGTCAAGGGCACCCAGTACGCTAGCGCAGGCGCTGACTACTGCTTCGGCGTGAACAAGAACACCACCGCTGACAAAAAGCTGGCCGCCGAGCTGTACATCAAGTGGTTAAGCGAAAGCTCCAACTTCGCCTTTGATCAGGGCGGCGTGCCTGTGCTGAAGAGCCAGCAGTACCCCGATACCCTGAAGGCATTTGACGGCATCGACCTGATCGAGGATACCCCCGCCCCCGCAGAGCTGGCAGACCTTGCCACCGAGGTGCAGCAGGAGGCTGAGCTGATGCTGAATGCCGACCAGACTCACGTCATGCGTGTGGTGGAGGCTGGCATCAACGGCGACGAGACTCTGGACGACATCGTGGCCGACTGGAACGCCGCATGGGACGCAGCTGTGGATGCTTGTGCACCGCAGTAAGCGATCTATCGTAAGAAATCAGCAGGGCGGGCCCGTGTCCGCCCTGCTTTTGGTGAAAGGAGGTCTTTTACATGGCATCTTCCGCAACCGTATCCGCGCCTAAAAAGCGCAAGAGCTTCAGCGAATACTTTCACAGTATGCGCGGGCAGCAGCTCATCGTCACGCTGGTGTTCCTGTTTGTCCCGCTGCTGCTTTTGTTCATGTTCACCTATCTGCCCTTCTTCAAAATGGTGGAGTTCAGCTTCTTCAAAATGAAGTACATCGGCAGACGCACCTTTGTGGGTCTGCAGAACTACATCTCGGTCTTTACCCGCAAAGACTGCTTCCACGCTCTGAGCCTGAGCCTTTACTACATGGCAGGTTCGGTGGTGCAGATGGCGCTGGCGCTGCTGTTTGCCACCATCCTGAGCTTCAAGTGCAAGGGCAGCAAGTTTTTCCGAGGTGCACTGTACTTTCCCTGCCTCATCTGCGGCATCTCGGTGGGCTTCATCTTCAAGTTTTTCTTCACCCACGGCTTTGTGCTGGATACCCTGCTGAGCTGGGTGGGCTTCAACGTGGATAAGCTGCCCTTCTGGCTCCGGGATGAGTCCATCAACAACATCGTGCTGGTGGCCTGCTCCATCTGGAAATACATCGGCCAGAACATCGTCATGTTCATTGGTGCTATCGCTTCTGTGGACCCCGTTCTGTACGAGGCTGCTGAGATCGACGGTGCCAACGCATGGCACCGCTTCAAGGACATCATCCTGCCCTCCATCAGCACCATCGTGGTGCTGAACCTCATCATCTCGGTGTCCGGCGCTCTGTCCGCCTTCGAGATGCCCTATGTTGTCACCGGCGGCGGCTTCAATACCTCCACCTACTTCGTGGTCATGGACAAGATCGCCCACACCGACCAGAAGGTGGGTCTGGCATCCGCTATGGCTGTGGTGCTGCTGCTGCTCATCGTGATCGTCACCTACGCCCAGAAGGCTGTGGAAAAATGGCTGGAAAACCGCAGCGGCGGCGTAACCAAGTGAAAGTGAGGCAGAACCTATGAACGAAACCACTGCGATCAAGACCAAGCGGCTCCTGATCAACCTCTGTAAGTATGTGCTGCTGATCTTCTCTGCCTTTGTGGCACTGGTGCCCATCGTATCCTGCGTATTCACCGCCTTTAAAACCGAGGAGGAGTACGCCAACACCAACGTCATCACCCTGCCCAAGAGCTTTTTGAACTTCGATAACTTCATCATCGCATGGAACAAGGCCAACATGGGCAAGGCGTTCCTCAACAGCTTTATTATCCTGATCTGCGTGCTGGTAGGCAGCATTATGATCAGTGCCATGCTGGCTTATGTACTGAATCGGTTCAAGTTCCCCGGCAACAAGCTGATCCGCAACCTGTTCACCATTGCCACCCTGATCCCCGGCATCGCCTCTCAGGTCACGGTGTACCAGATCATGACTGCTCTGCATCTGGTGAACTCCATGCCCGGCTACATCATCCTGATGATGGGCACAGATGTTATCACCATCTATATCTTTTTGCAGTTCTTCGAGAACCTTTCCTCCACGCTGGACGAAAGCGCCATTCTGGATGGCTGCACCTACTTTGGTGTGTTCTTCAAGATCCTGCTGCCCCTGCTGAAGCCCGCCATCGTCACCAGCGCCATCCTGAAGGGTGTGTCCACCTACAACGAATACTACATGGCAAACCTGTATCTGCAGGATAAGACCAAGTATCAGGTGGTTGCTACCTCGCTGTATGTGTTCTCCGGCCCCATGGGCAACCAGTACAACTACATCTGCGCCGGTGTCATCATCACCATCATCCCCGCCCTTATCGTGTTCCTGCTGTGTCAGGATCAGATCTACAGCGGCATGGCTGCCGGTGCGGTAAAAGGCTAAAATTGCGACATCCACATTTTTCCTTCATCATCTGCTGCTTCTCCCGGTTTCTGTGCAGGAGCCGGGAGAATACAGCAGAAGGAAAACAAACAATCTTCTATTACAGGAGTTTATCTTATGAGCAACGTAAAAATGTTCTGCGACGCACTGCCCAACATCCCCTGGCAGAAAAAGCCCGCTGACGTTACCGCCCCGGTGTGGCGGTACAGCGAGAACCCCATCATCGACCGCAACCCTGTGGAAGGGGTGGCACGCATCTTCAACAGTGCCGTGGTGCCCTACGAGGGCAAGTTCATCGGCGTGTTCCGTGGCGAGCAGATCGACGGCATCCCCTACATCTATCTGGGACGCAGCGAGGACGGCATCCACTGGAACTTTGACAAGGACAAGATCCCCTTCGTCAACGAAAAGGGCGAGCCGTTTATGCCGGTGTACGCCTACGATCCCCGTCTTGTGAAGGTGGAGGATACCTACTACATCATCTGGTGTCAGGACTTCTACGGTGCGTCCATCGGCATCGCCAAGACCACCGACTTCAAGACCTTTGTCCGCATCGAGAACCCCTTTATCCCCTTCAACCGCAACGCCGTGCTGTTCCCCCGCAAGATCAACGGCATGTACACCCTGCTGAGCCGCCCGTCTGACAGCGGCCACACACCCTTTGGTGACATCTTCCTGAGCCAGAGCCCGGATATGGAGTTCTGGGGTCGTCACCGCCATGTGATGAGCAAGGGCTCCAACTGGTGGGAGAGCGTGAAGATCGGCGGCGGTGCTGCCCCCATTGAGACCAGCGAGGGCTGGCTGCTGTTCTACCACGGCGTTACCGGCACCTGCAATGGCTTCGTCTACTCCATCGGCGGTGCCATTCTGGATAAGGACGAGCCCAGCAAGGTGCTGTACCGCTGCGGCAACTTCCTGCTGACCCCGGAAAAGTGGTATGAGGAGCGCGGCTTCGTGCCCAACGTCTGCTTCCCCTGCGCCACATTGCAGGATGCCGACACCGGCCGCATTGCTCTGTACTATGGCTGCGCCGACAGCTATGTCGGTCTGGCCTTCACCACCGTAGACGAGGTGGTGGATTACATCAAGACCCACGATAACGCAGGCCCCACCGATCACGAGGTGGGCATCCGCTAAGCGTCAAGCGCAACCCTCTCTGTCAATGCTTCGCATCGCCATCTCTGCAAAAAGAGATTTTACGTCCCCTACCGGGCGCTGGCACGGCGCAAGCCGTGACCGAGAGGGTTTTACTTTGTACAGAAAGGAAGTTCTGTATTATGTCTTCCATCAAACAGGCAGCAGAAGAGAAGTTTGAAACTGTGAAGGATACTTTACGGAGACAGATTTCGTCTGTATTGTACCATGCCACGAACTTTGAAGAATTTTCCGACAGGCTCTTGCAGCAGTATAGCATCACCGTCAAGGAAAGCCGTGGGTGTCTGAGCTATCTGCCTGCTGGCAGAACAAAGTTTATCCGGGCAAAAAAGCTCGGTGACAAATTCGATAAGGCGGCAGTGCTTGCCACATTGCAGGCAAACACTGAGCGCAAACCCAAGGCGCAGTTCAAGCAGGATACCATCGGGAAACTGATCGACATCCAGTCGAGGATGACCGAGGGCAAGGGCATCGGCTATAAGCGTTGGCTCACGAAACACAATCTCAAAGTTATGGCACAGACCGTGAAGCTTTTGCAGGAAAAGGGCTTGACCGACGAGGACGCCCTGATCCAGCGCATCGCCGAACTGGAAACCAAGTATCACGACGCACTGGCGGTGGTGAAAGACCTCGAAGGTCGCATGAAAGCCAACAATGAGCTGCGCTATCACATCACAGCCTACACCAGTACCAAGAATGTTGCCCAGCAGTTAAAGACCGCCAAGCGACCCGCAGTCTTTGAGGAGCAGCACCGTGCAGAGCTGACAGCCCACCGGGCGGCAGCAGCCTATTTCAAGGCAAACGATATCACTAAGCTGCCCAGCCCGAAAAAGCTGGAAGTCGAGTATGCGCAGTTGGCATCCGAAAAGGCAAAGTTCTACGAGCAGTACAAGGAAGCTAAGGAAGAACTGCTCAAACTGAAAACCGCAAAGCAGAATGTTGCGTCCTTTTTCCGGGAGGAAGAACAGACGCAGCAGGAGAGATAAAGGAGTGTGCGTATGATCAATCTGAAAATTGACCCGGAGTTCCAGTCCCAGATTCCTCCTCTGACCGATGATGAATTCAAGCAGCTTGAAGAAAATATCCTGAAAGAGGGCAAGCTGCTCTCTCCTTTGATTGTTTGGAACAACACCCTTGTTGATGGTCACAACCGTTATGCCATCCTCCAGAAGCATCCTGAGATTTATTTTTCCACCATGCCGCTCCGATTTGAGAACCGCGAAGAAGCCGTTGCGTGGATCTGCCGGAATCAGTTGGGACGGCGAAACCTGAGTCCTGAACAGAAACGCTATCTGCTTGGGAAGCAGTACGAAGCCGAGAAGAAAGCTGCAAAAATCTTTCAGGGCAATCAGTACACTTTAGCAAAGAAAAGTGGTGGTGATCACGGTGATAACCACCACTCCGGGAAGAAAACCTGCGACCGGATCGCAGAGGAAAACGGTGTCAGCCGTGCCTCCGTTCTTCGTGCCAGCCACTATACACGAGGCATCGACATCGCAGATAATCTCTCTCCCGGCATCAAGCAGAAAGTCTTTTCCGGCGAAGTGAAGTTCACCAACGAAGAAATGTCCAAGCTTGTGCAGGCAAGTGTCGAGCATCGTTCAGATGTCCTTGCTCAAATCCTGCATCCAGAGGCATTGGAAGTGTTGGAATCTGCCAGCGCAGAATTTGAACCTGAAAAAGCGGAACCCGTTCCCATGCCCACACCACAAACAGAAGAATTTCGGTGCTATCATGTACCGGACGAGTTTATGAAGGTTTACAAATCTTTGAGCCGTGCGACCGAAATGATGAAAAACTCATGGAAGAAAACGCTCAAAAACAATCCCAGCTATTTCACTGACCCGGAAAAGCAGAAGGTTCTCCGCTTCGCAATGCAGCGACCTGCTAACTACCTGACTGAAATCGAAGCCTATCTGGAAAAGGCTCTTGCAGAAGCCCTTGAAGAAGAAAAGACCGCATAACGACAGGCACTTGTAAGCCATCAACGAGCCACCAGCCGCAAGTGCAGGGTGGAAAACTTCCGCGCCCTTGCGCCTGATAAAAATTGGAACTTTGATTTTCTCGCCCGACTTTGCCACGGTGGGACAGTCAAAGGAGCGTGCGTTTGAACAAAAAGAAAAAGTCCACAAATACTTCCCCTTATCCCGATGAAGTCATTGACCGTCTGGCGCGGGCATTCTACCCGGCCATCCTTGCCTGCTGGAACAGCGAGGAAGGCCAGAGGGAGTTTGCCGCATGGCAGACAGAACAGGCTCATCTTGCAGGAAAAGAAAAACAGGAAGTTCCCGTTGGGGAACTTCCTGCTGTACATATCGTTATTGTCTGTGGCTTTTGGCAGGGTGCGTCCGGGCGGGCGCACCCTGTTTTTGTTTTGTCTTTAATCTTCTAACCCATGGCTCCCAGCCGTATTCCACAGAAGAATACAGGTCGTTTTTTCAAAAAACAAACTTCCCCGAAGGAACCTTCTCAAGGGTCCTTCAGGGAAGCTGTTAAAAAAGAAGAAAATGAAGGATAGAAAGTAGCGTAAGATACAGCCCTTGGTCGGGGTCAGTTTGCCTTTTGCGCCTCGCCCTCCGGGAAGATGATCTTATTCACAAAGAAGAAGATCACCATGGAGATGCCGCCGTTGAACACCGTGGTGCCGATGTTATAGATGAAGTCCGGCACCAGCAGACCAGCCACTGCCACCCAGATGCAGTTGATGGAGTTGACGATGTTCGGCTTTGCCGGCAGTAGTCTGCCGGCATTTTCCATTACAATGCTTTGCTATCGTTCCGCAAGGAGGTTCTGTATTTCCCGTTCAGAAGAATTTTTGTCCCAAATGGAAGAGCTATCGCATCAATCACGTTATCCTGGCTTTGTACTGTTCCAGCACATCTTTCAGCGTGATCTCTTGCATCCGTTTTTCCGCTGTATTCTGAATGTCAAGGTAAAAATCACGCAGTGCCAGTTGAATGTTCACACCCACGCCACAGGCAGGATTGGTGTGGATGTCCTGATGGAGCAGGGGCTTGTTGCCCTCTACTGCCCGATAGGCATCCAGCAGAGTGATCTTCTCCGGCTCACGAGCCAGAGCGGGGCGGGGATGTCCCTTCACGCTGACCAGCAGCCCTCCCTTCCGCAAGGCGGACATGAGCTGGCGCACATAGGCAGGATTCGTCTGAATGCTCTCTGCCAGCTTGTTGCTGGTCAGGTCGCAGTCTGGGTACAGAGCGATAAAAGCCAGAATATGAACAGCATCGCTAAGGCGGGTGGGATATTTCATAGCCTGATCTCCTTTTTTGCTTTGATGTTATTTTTATTATAACAGCATATTGACAGCGACGCAAGAGGATGCTAAAATCATTTGAAGTAAGAATAAAAATAACACCCACTCGAAAGGAATGACGATAATGAACTTCTATGATGATTTGGTCATGCAGACCCAGATGAATTATTCCAAGTACTATCCTATCTATGCTTCCGGCAGTACGCCTTATCAGCTGACTGACAAAAAGCCGCTACCGTACAGCGACCAGATCGATCGGTTGGTACAGGAGATAAAGGAAGCCGACTGTGTGGTAGTGGGCGGAGCCTCCGGTCTGTCCGCTGCCGGCGGCGGAGATTTTTACTACGAGGACAACGACTCCTACCGCAAATACTTCCGGCCTTTTGCTGAGAAGTACCACTTCAAAGGTGCTTTTGCAGGGATGGGTCACCCCTGGAAGACCCGGGAAGAGTATTGGGGGTATCTCGCCACCTTCCTTCATACCACCCAGACCGCACCTGTGCGTCATCCCTATCTGAATCTGGACGCTTTGCTGAAGGGCAAGGACTTCTTCATCCTCACCACCAACCAGGATACCCAGTTTGTCAAACTTTACCCGGAGGCGAAGGTGGCGGAGATCCAAGGAGATCACCGGTTCTTCCAGTGCGCCGCCTGCTGTACCGATGACACCTGGGATGCGGTAAAACCGGTGGCTGATATGGTGGCCGCTATGGGGGATGGCACGAAGATCCCCACAGATCTTATTCCCCGGTGCCCTCACTGCGGCGGCGAGGCATTCCCATGGGTGCGAGGATATGGGAATTTCCTGCAAGGAAAGAAATACGAAGAACAGTACGAAAAAATTTCTCGCTATGTGCTGGAACATAAAGACAGTAAAATCCTGTTTCTGGAGCTGGGCGTTGGCCGAATGACTCCCATGTTCATTCAGGAGCCTTTCTGGAACCTGACCCTCAGCTTTCCCCATGCTCGATATATTGCTATCAATAACAAGTATGACTTCCTACCCAAGCAGCTGGAGGACAAGGGCATGACCATTGTGGCCGACATTGCTCAAGTACTACGGGATGCACGGGACACCATGGAAAACGGAGGCAACGATCAATGAGGGTTGGAAACCAAGCGGCGCTTCAGGAACTTGCCGAGCGTATTGATCAAGCAGATGCCGTTGTGATCGGAGGCGGCTCCGGCCTGTCAAGCGCGGCCGGATACGACCACTACCATTGGTCTCCGGCACTTTCGGAGGCGCTGGCGCCCTTTCGCGAACAGTATGGCTTCACCTCCCCGCTGGCTGGATTCTACCATTGCTTTTCCAGCTATGGGGAACAGTGGGGGTATTACAGCCAATATATGCGCTTCCTGTGGGAAGCCCCTACCGGGCAGCCCTATCTGGACCTGCAGGCGCTTGTTGCGGACAAACCTGCTTTTGTGCTGACCACCAATGTGGATCAGCAGTTTTTTCGGGTATTTCCCCAGAAACAGATTTGCGCCTTTCAGGGAGACTTTAGCTACTGCCAATGCAGTCAGCCTTGCCGGGATGATATTTGGGAAAACCGCGAGCTGGTGAAGGAGCTGACTGGTTGCTTGGCAGGTGTTCGCCTGCCGGAGGAAGCTGTTCCTCGTTGCCCGGATTGCGGGCGGGTGCTGGTACCCTGGGTACGAGATGATACCTTCCTGGAGGGAACCTTCTGGCAGGATAGTCTGCACCGCTACCATAGCTTCCTGCGACACTGGATAATGGATCAGTCCGACAAAAAAGTCCTGCTGTTGGAACTTGGCGTGGGTGAGATGACGCCCAGTATCATCAAACTACCTTTCTGGGAACTTACTGCCAAAAACGAAAATGTTTTTTACGCCTGCCTCAACAAAGAGGCGTCCCATGCGCCAGAGCATCTGCGGGGACGCAGCCTGTATCTGCAAGGAGATCTGGCGGAAACTCTGGCTGCCCTCCGGCAGGAGCGAGCCATCGCAGCAACCATAAAATAGAAAAGGAGCGAACGAATATGATCGATTGGAATCCTATTGCGGAAAAATTCAGAGAAGCGGACGCTATCCTGATCGGGGCCAGTAACGGACTGTCCATCACCGAGGGACTGCATTTGTTTGCGGACAATGCGGCCTTTGATGAATTGTTTGGAGATTTCAAACAAAAATACGGCTTACGTTGTATTTTGCAGGGCATGATGGCTGGATGGCCCAGCGAGGAGGAAAGGTGGGCTTTCTGGACCCGGCTCATCCATCATTACTGCGGGCAGTACCGGCCTACGCCGGTGATGAACGATTTGAAGGCCATTGTGGGAGAGAAAGATTACTTTGTCGTCACATCAAACGGAGAAGGTCACTTTGAACTGTGTGGCTTCGATCCGACGAAAATCTATGAGATCGAGGGCAACTGGTTTACGATGCAGTGTGCCCGCCCCTGCCACGACACCCTCTATTCAAGTTTAGAGGTGGCCGAAAAATTATCGGCTGCCGAACAGGGCTGCCATGTGCCTACAGAGTTGGTGCCGCGCTGTCCCAAGTGCGGAGGTCCCATGGACATCCACATGGGCGCGGGTCAGAGAATGATTCCGGATACCGCTGCTCAGGCACGGTTCCAAAACTTTCTGAAAACCTACCACGGAAAGAAACTGGTGGTTCTGGAGCTGGGCATTGGCTGGCGCAATCAGCTGATCAAGGCCCCGATGATGCGTCTGGTGGCCAGCGAGCTAAACGCCACTTATGTGACTATCAATCTGGGTGAGATCTACATTGCGGACAATATCAAAGAGAAGTCCTTCGGACTGGACGGGCGGCTGGATGAGTTGCTGCCTGCTCTCCGGGAGGCGTGCGAGGCATAACGATTTACGTATTTTCCGGACATAGCAAAACCTCCTCGTGTAGTTCTATTATCCTACACGGGGAGGCTTTTTGTCTATTGTCTACTTTTTATGGATCGGTTCAATTTTACACCTCTCCGGAGGTTTACACAACTATTGGGACGGTCTCCCAAAAATGCTGGACAACACCAGCTCAAAATGGTATTGTCCAGCATTCATTTAGATTTCCAGCCCATGGCTCCCAGTTACGTTTTTCAAATATTCCTTCGGATCGCCATTCAGAATCAAATCCGCGTAGCCCAGCGGGTCATTGTAGATGAGATAATCCAGTTCTGACCTCTGCGCCATGGTCACATCCAGCGCGTCCTCGACCCCGGTGCAGTCAATGGTAATCTTTCTCCCATCCCGGAGCAGCAACTCCACGCACCCGGTATCCATATTGAACGAACAGGCTCTTTCATCGTACTTCATAATCATACCCTCCAAATCTTGTTATTGGCTTACGGTCTATGACAAGGTATCGGGGTTTTGTATCTTCCACGGGAGCCGTCGTTATCGTAC
>OJRL01000383.1_pt1 | contig 28690 bp, 20 predicted proteins | sample 1599191 | NCBI WGS metagenome assembly OJRL01 (sample SAMN03922537, study PRJEB24848) | human gut metagenome | isolation source: stool sample | host: Homo sapiens | place: Germany | collected 2010-05
TCTCCATCGCCGGAACGAATAAATGCCCCCTCATAACGACCTTTCTGCGTTATGTAACAAGGCTTCTGATTCTTAGGCAATTCCGGCACATAGGCAACCACAATCATCTGGTTCTCGAAGATCATTTTTTCGATCTCCATTCGAACGACGGGTGTTAACCGGTCACCGACAGTCTGTAACTTCGTATAAGTTTTATTAGCATCAAAACTCTTGGCTGGATGAAAACCATTCTTTTCAGAAACACCAAGAATAATGGTTCCACCATGCATATTTGAAAAAGCGGAGATGGTATCAAGCAAGCTCTTTGGGAGATCAACAACGGCCTCCTTAACCTCCCAGTGCTGAGTATCAGCGCCAATTTGGCGCATGTGCTCCAATGCTTCCAGTACATCTTGTTCGATAATCATTCGGTAACCGCTCTGAATAATATTAAAATAGAGTGATCAAGCATAGATACTTGATATATATGGAATATCCTAAGTTGACAATATCTGTAATCGTTAAAAAGACTATGAGCGATCTATAACGCACTGGCAGGCAGTTAACTGCCTGCCAGTCAGTATTGATAATCAGTCCCTCAGCGCATAGTTTCTTGGATATAACTCACCAAAGAGTTCAGCGGAAGAATACCTCTTTCGCTGTGCCAGAAGGGTTTATCCAAAGAACAATGCTGCATCGAACGGAAAAAAACACTTCACGGCAACTTAACAAGACTCAGCATCAGACAAGCAGTAACTGCCTATCTACTGCCTACTTACTGCGTATTTTACTGCTAAGTAGGCAGTTAACTGCCTACTTAGCAAGTGTACTGAGTCACTTCATTTCCGCGATGTCCGCTCAGAACCACTGTCCGAAGCGACGAATGTAAAAGCGCTTCATGCCTTGTGCAAGCAGACAGTAACTGAAGAGAATCGCGGCGAGCCACGGGAAATATGTCCAGGGCAGCGGCTGCAGGCCGACCATTGCACCGAGCGGCGAAAACGGAATGCCGATGCCGACAGCCACAATCACAACCGTCATCAGCAGAACCGGCAGCGCGGCACAGCTTTGGAAGAACGGAATTTTTTCGGTTCTCAGCATGTGTACCACCAAGGTTTGCGAAAGCAGTCCCTCAATGAACCAGCCGGATTGGAAGAGTGACTGACTGGCCGCTGAATTGGCGCCGAAGACAAACCACATCACGGCGTAAGTTGCAATGTCAAAGACCGAGGACGTCGGACCGATCCAGAGCATGAAGCGGCCGATATTCTGCGCATCCCACTTGCGCGGCTTCTTCAGAAACTCCGGATCCATCTTGTCCCAAGGGAGAGCAAGCTGAGAGAGGTCATAGAGCAAATTCTGGATGAGGAGATGAATCGCCAGCATCGGCAGGAACGGCAGAAAGGCGCTCGCAACGAGCACGGAGAAAACGTTGCCGAAGTTTGAGCTCGCCGTCATGTTGATGTACTTGATAATGTTGCCGAAGGTTTCGCGTCCTTTGAGAACGCCTTCTTCGAGCACCATCAAGTCCTTTTCCAACAAGATGATGTCGCTCGCCTCCTTGGCGATATCGGCCGCGCTGTCGACGGAAATGCCGACATCAGCGTCTTTCAAAGCCGGGGCATCATTGATGCCGTCTCCTAAAAAGCCGACCGTGCGGCCGTTTTTCTGCAGCACACGCAGAATGCGGGCCTTCTGCTGCGGCGTGAGTTTGGCAAATATGCTGCCCGTCTGTGCCGCTTGAGCGAGCTCAGCGTCCGAAAGGGCCTCGACTTCCGATCCGACCAGAACCTGATCGGCGTCAATGCCGACTTCAGCGCAAATGCTGGCAGTCACGACCGGATTGTCGCCCGTAAGCACCTTGACCGCTACGCCGTGTTCGCGCAGCGCCAGTATGGCTTTGCGTGCGCTCTCTTTGGGCGGATCGAGGAAAGTGAGAATGCCTTCGACCGTGAGACCGCACTCATCGTCGTTGACAAGCGACGTCTTTCCATGGTCGGACAAGCGTTTTCTCGCAACGATCAGCACACGGAATCCCTGCTTATTGAAGGCTTGCGTTTGTTCGAGAAGCCCTTGGGCGCGCTCTGGCGTGAGGGGCACCAAAGAGGCGCCCTCCTGCAGGTGCGTGCAGATGCTGAGCATTTCTTCCACCGCGCCTTTGCAGATCAAGCAGCGCTCTTTGGAAGCGGTATCTTCAACGAGCACCGATACACGGCGGCGGACAAAGTCAAAAGGCAGCTCGTCGAGCTTCATAAAGCGCTCGCGCACGGCTCGATCCAAATGAGATTCGCCGCAGCGAAGAACAGCCTGATCGATCAGATTTTTGGCGCCGCTCTGGCTGCTGCTGTTAAGCCAGGCATAGGTGAGCACGGTCGAACTTTCTTTGCCCTGCGCATCCAGATAATGCTCGAGGATGATCTTGTCCTGAGTGAGCGTTCCGGTTTTATCCGTGCAGAGGACGTCCATTGCGCCAAAGTTCTGAATGGCATTCAGGCGCTTGACGATCACTTTGCGCCGGCTCATGGCAACTGCCCCTTTGGCCAAATTGGAGCTCACGATCATGGGCAGCATTTCCGGCGTCAGCCCGACCGCAACAGCCAGTGCGAAGAGTGAGGCCTCAAGCCAGTCGCCTTTGGTAAATCCGTTGATGAAGAGCACAACGGGAGCCATGACCAGCATGAAGCGGATCAGCACCCAGCTCACGCTGTTGACGCCTCGATCAAAAGCGGTCATGGCGCGGGTGCCGATGATCGACTTGGCAAGCGAACCAAACCAAGTGCTGTTTCCGGTTGCCACGACCAAGGCTGATGCATGGCCGCTCACGACATTGGTTCCCATGAGACAGATGTTTTTCAGGTCAAGCAGGTCCGCTTTGGCATCAGCATTCGGCAGCGTCTTCCGGGTCGTCAGCAGGGCCGCATCGGGTGCAGCATCCCCTTTTTCGACCGGCAGCGCTTCGCCGCTCAGGATGGACTGACTGACGAACAAGTCGCGCGATTCAAGGAGTCGCACATCGGCCGGCACAAGATCACCGGCAGCGAGATAGACCACATCGCCCGGAACCAATTCACTGATATCGACTTCTGCGCGGGACTGCGATGCAGAGCCGTCCCCCGGACGCCGGACCGTTGCCGTCGTCTTTACCATTGACTTCAGCGCCTGAGCGGCCTTATTCGTGCGGAATTCCTGCCAAAAGCGAAGCAGACCGCTCAAGATAATCATCGTTGACATGATGACGATGCCGGCCGGTTCAGCTTCTTCGCCCTGCGCGATGGGGAGCCAAACATCCGTGAAGCAGCTGATCGCAACGAGCACGAGCAGCACGTAAATGAAGGGGCTGTTGTAGGCGCCTAAAAGCTGGCGGTAAACCGGCGGCGCCTTTTCCTGAGCGACCTCATTGCGGCCGTAAATGTCAAGACGCTTTTTGGCTTCTTCGGCACTCAGCCCGGCAGGCGTTGCGCTTAGCCAGGCAAGCACCACATCGAGTGTTTGATGGGCTGCCCGTTCAACCGCGAAAATTCTGGTTTTGCGCTGCTTCCCGTTTTCCGCAGCATTCCGGCCGAGGAGCCGGTTCTTTTTGGTCATGTCGGTCATGACACACCTCTTGAATTTGGGTTGACCGCTGCGCTGCTTGTCGCTTAAAGCGCTCCCGACGCAGTGAGCGGTCAGGGTTTCACTGCCGCGCCTGAGGCGCAGCTCCGTCAGACGGCCGATGGTTCTCCAGTCCATCACCATATGTCTTCATTTCATTTGTGACTGCCGTTCACCATTCTTTAGCGGTGAAGACGCCTTCCTCAGTCAATGAGAAACCGTAATATTTGGGACCCAAAAAGTACCGCACCAACCATTAAAAATGATCAGAACGCGTCCATTTTTTGGGTGCAAAAATACCCCTGCATTTCAAGAAATGCATTCAAAGTTTTTCTTTGAGAGGAATTGCGGCGGCTCTCGATATTCACCGGACGAACGAAAGGCACCGAACTGAATCGGCTCGACAAGACCCAAAACACCGCAGTCAGCGGTTCACGCCAGCGAACCCTGCCGAACAAGGACTCCCCGTACAGCATGCGGTGAGCGCATCTATTTCGAAATTTCCGGGCAAAATCAGCCCTGTCCTCCTGCTCTGGTCAAATAGACGCAGCACAGCAAAGGGAAGCCGCCTCGCGCAGATCAGATCCGCGAAGGGGGAAAGAGCTGTTGGATATAGGTGAACATGACGATCTGCTCCAACTTTGAATTGATTTTGGGTAGCAATCGTCAAATTGAAGATCGCTGCCCGCCGTATTGATCGTTGATAGTGTCGGCAGGCAGCGCAGAGAAAGTGTTTCTCTGTAGCGGCCTGACTAAATAATCAACAAAGGACTCGGGTGTTCGTCCACCGCTCGTCTCCTATAAAAATGATGCTGAAAGTTTAATCCTGACTATTGAAAAGTCAAGCTTTGCATCACTCATCATGAATAAAAAAATCGATTTAACAAACCCATATGAATAAGAATTTATTGTCTACTGCAGAATTTCTAGGCAACTCAAATTTGTGAAAATTCGTTTCAGCCTTTGGGACAAACCCCAAGTATTTATTCAAAGGCCTCTCTTGCTTCAGGCACCAGCGAGAGCTTGGCCTTGAGCTCAGCGGCGGAATGGCATCCGAGTTTGCGCATCGAACCGGCCCGATGAAATTCAACGGTCCGCACAGCGATTTCAAGGCGTTCAGCAATTTGCCGGTTGGTGAGTCCCGAGACGGCAAGAAGCGCCGCCTGGCGCTCTCGGTCTGAGAGTGAGAGAAAGGCCGTGCGGGCCGCTTCAGTGAGCGCCGCCTGTCGAGCGGCTTCATCGGTCAGCGCGGTTTCGCTCGCCGGCGTGCCGTCAAGCGTCTGCCCGGGATCCCCAGAAGCAAGGGACTGAGCAATCGTCAGGGCCCGCTCAATTGCAGCGAGCAGTTTTTCCGTCCGCACGGGCTTAGAGAGAAAAGTGACGGCACCGGCTTCAATGGCATCCACCGCCATGTCAACGTCGCCATGCGCTGAAAGAAAAATACAGGGCAGCTTTGAACCGAGCTTTTTCATCCGGTCATGCAAAACAATGCCGGACATTTCCCCCATGCGAACGTCGAGAATCGCGCATCCGGGATCTTCCGGACGATCGTTGATGAGAAAGGACTCTGCACTCTCATAGTGGCGCACGATAAAGCCTTCGTTTTCAAGGACGTAGGCCAATGCATCGTGAATATTGGGATCGTCGTCGACGATGCGGATAATAGAAGCGGCGGTCATTTGCTGGGGTCCTTTGGATCCTTTGGAAGAGACTGTGCCGACTCTGCGGCCGGCTCATGAGGCACAGGAATGGAAACATCCGTTTCGGTTCTGCCGGATTGTGATGTGCTGACAAGCGGCAGCGCCACTCGCACGGCGAGCCCGGTAAGGCGAGGATTGAGATCGGTTCGCCCAAAAGTGATGGCGCCGAAGCAGGCCTCAACGATCGACCGGACGATGGCAAGGCCGAGCCCAGACCGTTAGATTTTTGACTTGATCCGGCCTGCGGCTGGCTGGAACCGGCCTCAATGCGCAGCAGCGCTTCGTCGGAAAGGGGTTTGCCGCTGTCGGCCACCATGAATACCACGCTGCTGCCGATGACTTCAGCGGTAAAGGCGACCATGGGTCCGGAGCCCACGAGAACATCCGGGGCCTTCGTGAGATTGACCGGTTTGGGCTTGCCGCTTGACTCGTCGGCGGCCCAGGCAGCCTGAGCGGCCTCGGCGGCATTTTTCAGTAAATTGACGAAGACAAGCTCGAGCTCGAAGGCGTTGGCAGAAATATGGGCGGCACTTTTAGGCACCAGCACCCAGAGCGGAAAGTCCCGCATGGATTGTCCGCGCCAGAGGCGCACGGCGCTCTGCATCACATCGGCAGCTGACAGAACGGATCGTTCCAGTCTGCGGCCTTTGGCATAGGCGCGCACACGCTCGACGATCTCGCTCGCCCGCTGGGTTTCGTCGGCAATCCGGTCAGCGATTTTGGCCATGCGGTCCGGATCGGCTGAACCGCGGCGAATTTGGCGGGCGAGCCCCTCCGCGTAAAGCGATGCCGATGTAAGGGGCTGGCGCAGTTCGTGAGCAAAAATGCTTGAGATCTGCGTGAGCGATGCAGCACGCTGCATGGATGCCAGGCGCGAGGCCTGCGCCATCTTCTGCTCCATCAATTCGCGAACGCGCTCACCCTGGCGGCGCGCAAGCACTTCTGCCCGCCAGCCATGGAAGAGCAGCCCGAGAATCAGAAGCGCAATGACAAGCATCCAGGTGAGATAGTCGTCAATCAGTTCATTGAGCATCGTCGCCCTGAGCTTCTCGGACGGTCCCACGCGAATCGCTTCAAGCAGCGCATCCACGGACTTGTAGTTCGTCGGAATCGTCCAGCGGGCACCGCGCTCGGTGGGCGGCATCGACAGGAGCGCAAGTGTCGCGCGCCGCGCGGCCTCGGGCGAGATCAGCTCCGTTACGGCCATGGTGAAGCCCGGATAAAGGTCCGTGGAGTGCACACAAGCCACGTCCATATTGTCTCGTCGATCCAGAACGCGAAGCTCGCCGACGGCTTCGGGGTGGCGCTCAATAAACTGCTCGTACGCACAGAGCCGCAGGACGCCCGCATCCGCTTTGTCATCCAATACGAGCTTCACAATATCCGATATCGACCGAGCGTCGCCCGTGAAAATCGTTTTCCCGAAAAACTCGTTGGGATTGATGCCGAACTTTGCGACTTCACCGAGCACAATTTGCCAGCCCGGGAAGGAAAGCGCGTTGCTCGCCGCAATCGTGCGCCCTTTCAAGTCGCCTAAGGTTTGAAATTCCCTGTGATCCTCTCGAACAATCACCGCTGACCCTTCATTGCGGTTGGGATCCGGGCCTCCCTTGGAAACCAGCGTGGCGAGCGGACGAAGGCCAAAGGTTGAAAGCCGTGTGACCGCGCCGGAAGTGCCGAGAATAAACTCGGCTCCGCGGCTCAAAACAATACGGTCGAACTCTTCGAACGTACAGAAAATCAGTTTGATGCCGCGATTGGGAAAGAGCGGCGCCAGCGCAAGCTTCGTCGCTTCGGCAATAAGCAGATTGTCGCGCGGCAGTGCAAATGTAATGACCGCAATGCGTATCGGATCTGTCCCCGGCACAGGAATGACTCCCGCATCAGGAGGCACCTTCAAGTCTGCCGCAGAATGGTCCAGCGAAACGACAGCCCCGGTTCCCCTCTCTTCTGCTGGGATATCGACCGACACCGCAGCCGCGAGAACAGAGCAGGCAAAGCGCAGCGCCCAACGGCACCAAGCAGTGCTTTTTCGTTTTGCAAACCGAAAGCTGAGGCGGGTCATGTCGTTCTGAGCCAGCCGGTTCTATCGGCTTGAGAGCGTTTGTGGATACTTTTTTCGCATACGCGGGTTTACCCGCCTTTATAGGAAGTTTATCCAACCTTTTCTGCCTTCCAATGGGCTTTCGGTCCTCTGGGGCATTTGAATTCATCCGTTTTGACCAGACTCAGTCTTCTAAGGGTTGACCCTTAGCAATCTTTGGATACGTTTTGAGTTTTGCTAATAACGCTTCACGCGGTCCAGCCGGATTAGTATTCATTCATCAACGTTCGATATCGAACTATATATCAATGCTCACAGCGGTGTTTCCAAGAAATGACCGCCCCCGCAGAAGGAATTTTGATCATGAAGAACATTCTGGTTGTATCCGGCCATCCCAATCCCTCGGCATCACTCGCCAACAAAACCATTCTGGAGAGCCTCAGAACAGCGTTTCCGCAGGCCCAATTCCGCGAACTCGCTTCACTAGTGAAGGACGGCCATTTTGATCCGGTCCCAGAGCAGGAAGCGCTCCTGAAAGCCGACGTCATCGTGCTCCAATTCCCGTTTAACTGGTACTCGGTGCCGGGGCTCCTCAAGACCTGGATTGACGAGGTGCTGCTTCACGGATTTGCCTATGGTTCAGGCGCAAAGCTTTCGGGCAAAACCGTGCTGCTTTCCATCACCGCCGGCGCTCCGGAGGCGGCCTACCAACGCGACGGCTTTACCGGCCACACGGTATTTGAGCTCCTCACGCCGCTCGCCGTCACCGCCAAAGCCTGCAGCATGATTTTTGCCGAACCCGTCGTGTCGTACGGCTACTCCGTTCCTGCCGCCCAAAATGACAAAGAAAACTATCTTGCCAACGCCAGAAAGCATGCCCAAGCGCTTTCGGCGCAGCTGAAGGCCCTCTGACAGGGAAGAAATGTTTTTTATTGATCTGCTTATTCATGCGCCTATAAGCAATCATGCTGAAGCCCCGGCAGGGGTCACCTGCTGGGGCTTCAATCGTTCCCAAATGCCTGAAAGAAAAATCAGCGCTTAGAACTTATGCACAATACCTGCGGCGACCTCAATGACCGTCGGGGCAACATCGAGGGAATACCCATTGAAATCTTTCTGCCCTTTCACCGTCTGATATGAGTAAGAAGCGACGCCGTAGAGCGAAGTACGTTTGCTGAGCGAATAAAGGTACCCTGCAGATGTGTTCCAACGGGAAATATCAATTTCGCCGAAAGTTGCTCCGATTGCGGTTGCCATATCCCAGCCGTTCACCTTGTCAATCGTGCCGTCCAGATAGGAAGTTGCCACCTTGAAGGTACCCCCTGCCGCCGGGATATCCGCGCCGATCGTGAGACCATAACCCTTTACCTGGAAACGTTCAGTTTGTGCGGGAGACAGCGCAAAATCTTTCGAAAAAATATTGTCGATGCTGTTCAAGTCTGCATTGTCAAAATACTGAGCCCCGGCATAGAGCTTGACAACCTGGAAATCGTAATTGCCGCCTACTGTCACTGTCAGCGCATCATCGACCGGATTGCCCCAATCCACGCCGTTCCATTTTGTCGTTGAAAAGTTCGTTTGGTCAACAACGGCAGCAAGGTTAAGGGGGCCGTTGGCATAAGTGAGCCCAATCGCGTAATAGCGGTCGACGGACGACTTCCCTTCCACACCATGCAGGCCTGCACCGTCGTAGTCATCCTTGCTGTCGGTATCAAACGAATACTGGGCATAAGCCTTAAAGCCCGCAAAGGCCGGCGTTGCGTAGGTAACCGTGTTGTCATAGCGGTCAAAACCGCTCATCACGGTGCTGGCATTAGCCGCATACTCGCCCCAGGAGGTCCCGAAAGGCGACAGACTGCCGAGAAGCCCGAAGGTACCGTTGCCGCTCGCGAGACTGCCCATCCGGCCGAAGGCGACGGTGCCGAAAGCGCCGGACAAGTTAAGCTGGGCCTCACGGCCAAAAAGGCGGTTATTCTGCGTGAAGCTCCCCGTGTCCGAAACGAAACCGTTTTCAAGAACGAAGCCGATCTTAAGCCCATTGCCGAGGTCTTCCGTACCCTTCAGGCCAAATCGGGAACCGGCGGTCACGCCGGACTTCATCTGGAAGGTGTCAACCGTATCGACATCCGGCAGATCGGCATCTGCATGCTGATAAACCAAACCGGTATCAATAACACCATAAAGGGTGACATCAGCAGCCAAGGATGAACCGGCGAAAGCTCCAAGAACGGAGAGTGCAGCAAGTGTTTTTTTCATTTGAAGAGGTTTAAATCAAAAAAAATGGCGCAATTGCCTAAAAGCAGCAAAGCGCTGCGTAATCCCTGCACGAAGCTTCGTCAAAATCTGTCTGACATTCAGAAAACAAAATGTTTTTCGATGATTCATGCAACCCTGATGGGTTTGCGGACCGCAATAATCATGGCTTTGACCCTGTACTCTCCGCAATCCAGTCTTTTTCCGTTACGGCACCAATATATTGTTTTTAAAGGAAATCAAATAATGTAAGTTCGTATTACATTTAAGATATACACCACATATACGACGTTTTCGTTTCCGATTCATCTCGAGCAATCGGCTGCGAATGGCATGACGCTTAACTAACTGCGCCCCTCATTTGCTGGCGTTTCAGTCCATCGAGCAGCTTCGATGAAGTGCTGCGAACGCCAATTAGCCTTCACTGCTCCCGCGCGAGCCAGATGAGGAAGAGCATCACCGACAGGCAGTCTGCTGCGCCCCCCGGCGACAGACGTCTGGCGACGAACTCGCGGTCCACTGTATGGACAGCATCACGCCACGAGGCTTGGCGCAAAGCGCCGGACTGGAGCAAATCACGAGCACAGCGCTTCACTGCCGCAAGCGCCTCAATACCGCCCCGCCGCACCAATGTCGTATCGTCAAGTTCGCTCATGATTTCAAAGAGCGCCTCAAGCAGTCTGCGGGCATCCAGATCCGCCTCCGGCAGACTGCAGAGCGCGAGGAGCGGCGTCTCAATGGCCGGAAAGCCCGCCGCGGCTTCACCGCGAATGCCCGTGAGTCCATAGTCACGATGCGCACGCATACCCGGCGTTTCTTCAGAGGGCCTTCCGGTGAAATCCGTGAGGGTGAGTCTTCCGAGCTCAGCGGTCTTATCCAAAACGTTTTTGATGAAGGTCTTTTCATCGAGCTCATCGAATGCTTCGCGCTGCGCCGCGCTCACCTCACCTGCCGCGCCGAGGACAAGGCCGAGTGAAAAAATGAGCCCTTTATGCGTGTTGATATGGCCCGTCGTTTCATACATGGCTTCCTCGGCTTCGAGTCCGATGAGCCTCAGCACCGCAAGCAGAAATGCCGGGTCGTCGGCAATCCATTCGCCCGCCGCGAAGAACCGCGGAAAAAAGGATGAAATCGCCGCGGCGCTTCTCTGGAACGTGAAGAAGTCCATGTCCTCGTGGGAGCCCGAGTGTGCAGGATCCACTAAACCCGGCTTAGGCTGGAGTCCAACCTCATAAAGTGCCGCACGCAGCGCCAGTGCGCCCGCACGACGGGCGGCCGCAGACACGGTGAAGGCGGTTTCATACGCAGCGAACCGTGCCAGCCGATCGGTCACGCTTTGCGCGACATCTTCGGCTGAATGGCTTTTTTCCCGCATGCAAAGCGCTGCCGGACGGCTGCAGACAAAGCATGTGCGGCCCATCCCGTGACGTGAAGCCAGAGAGACCGTCTTGCCGCCGGCATCATAGACATCAAAGTCAAAAAGCCTTGACCACGGATGGAGGGCCTCGAGCTCCGCGGTCTTCTCCTTGACGCTCTGCGGCGCCTCAGCTGCCGCGAAGAGTGCCGAAGGACCCGCTGAAGCATTGGTGAGCGCACATTCCGTGAGCTGCGGGAACCGCAGGGCAAACTCAGACATGCCGCTCGCGAGCAACCGCCGCAGAAGCGCGGAATCCTTGATTCGGCCGGGGATATTAAGCACAAGCTGAACCACCGTCTCGCCGGCGTGACGCCGCGCAAAGGCCTTCCGGCGCTCGACGCGCGCCTCCTTCTCTTCGAGATAGGCGGCAAGGCGCTCCGTCTGAGGGGCGTCTGGCGAATAGCAATGCCTCACCGCGCTCATGACGCCTCCCTGCGGAGCGCTTCACACAGTGCGGTCCCTTCAGGAGACTTGAGATAGGCGAAGGTCGACGCGGGCACCCACTCCTCAACCTCGTCCATTCGGCCGGCCGTCCAGGCCGCACGCACCCGTGAGGCAGAAATCGCGCCGACTCCGTCTTCAATGCGCGGCACTTCCACGAGTTCGAGCGCGTACTTTTTGAAGACGTCTTTCAACGCTTCGTTATATGCGCGGGTGACCGGGTCCGTCGGCTCCGTCCCGACGAAGCGCTTGGTGATGCCGAACCCCGGGGCAAGCAGATGCGCAAAGATGGTTCCGTCAAGATGCGTTTGAGCCGGCAGCCGCTCGTTTTTCTTTAGGAAATAGGAGGGAAAGGTTCCGGCAGAAATAATGTACGGGCCGCTAGGCACTACGCGGACATTGGGCAGATCGGCAGTGCCTGCGCGCACGAGCGCCAGTCTGACGTCAAACGGAAAAACCGACTGGTTTTCCTCAACGACAAAAACGATGCACTGCTCAGCATCGCGCGCCGCGAGCTCAATCAAAGCCTTGTGCCCCAGCGTAAATGGATTGGCGTTAACAATAACAGCCGAAGACCGCGCATTTGGGTTCACGCCGCCCGCGCAGATGCGCCGGATCCACTTCTGGGGTGAACAGCTGCCGAATTCCAGAAGGCACGCGTAGGGCGGAACATTCTCCACGAGCCGAAAGCCCGCGCCGCTGAAAGCTTCGGCATTTTGAGACTTCGTAAAGAGCTGCAGGTAAAAGATGCCGCGCTCGCGCGCCTCTTCGACAATCGCGGTAAAGAGCTTCTCGACAATCCCTTTGTGACGCATTTCGGGGTCGACCGCGGTATTGCGCACAACACTGCCCGACAGAATGACCGTGCCGACGAGCCGGCCGCCGATAAAAGCGCCGAAGCACGCATCCGCATATTCGCGCCGCACCGGCAGATCTCGTTCTCGAAGAAATGCCGTCACCTTCTCCCACTCTGAAGGATTAGCAGCTTGTATTTTCCGGATCTCTTCCATAGCGCACCCGCTTTGCGGAGGTTTAACTTCATTTCATTATCTGCGCAAATCTTTTGATTTTTCAGGTTACTTTAATTACCAAACACCCTCACATTCAGACTGCAAAGATACAATTAAATTTGCCCTGTCTGCGCTCGTAAATCAGTGTCAGGCAATTATGAAAACACTTTTGACAGGAATACCGGCCCTTCAATAAACACTGTCCGGTCTCTTGAATATTAAATGCGCCTGCAAACAAAACTTCTTGCATTAACGGCAGCATTGTTGTGCCTGATGCTTCTCGTCATCCTGAAATTCATTCAGGTCTACGAGGGCGACTTTGTGCATGAAGACGTCTCGAACCGCGCTCAGGCGATCTCTCGGCTTGTCGCCTCCAATTCAAAGCTGCAGGACTGGATGGCGCGTTCGCCGCTCACTCAGGAAGGGCTCGAAGGCATCCAGCGTTACTCCGAGCAGGTGCGGCTCGCTACCGGCGTCGAATTCATTGTCATTTTTGACAACCACGGCAAGCGCCTTTCGCACCCTAATCCCGCGAAGATTGGTCTGCACATCCAGGGGGCTGATGAGAGCGGCGCTTTGCGAGGAGAGGAATACATCTCCGTTTCGATCGGCACCCTCGGCGAGTCCATCCGCGCCTTCACGCCGATCTTTCATGACGGCCGGCAGGTAGGCGCTGTCGTCACCGGCATTACGACGGCCAATGCCAAAACGCTCACCGAGGCCCGCATGACGAAGATGCTGGGCGGCATCTCCCTCGTGTTCCTCGTTGGCTTTCTCGCCATCATCATTTTCTCGAGAAAGCTCAAGAAAACGCTCCTCGGCATGGAGCCCGAAGAGATTGCGCTGCAGAACACCATCAGCAGCACAGTATTAAAGTCCGTGCGCGAAGGCGTGCTCGTCATCGATGCTGCCGGGCGGCTTCAGGTCGTGAACGATCAGGCGCGCAAGATCCTCGCTAAGGCCCATCTCCCTTCGGATGTGCTGGGGCAGCCCGTGGACAGGGCCATCCCGCACACGCGCCTCTTGGAGGTGGTGCGTACCGGACGCGCGGAAAACGATGCCGAACAGAATCTCGGCGGCGTCGTGATCATCACCAACCGTGTTCCGCTCGTCGTGAGCGGGAAGATCATGGGCGCCGTCGCAACCTTCCGGGATTTAAGCGACATGATGGAGCTTGCCGAAGAGCTGACCGGAGCCAAAAAGTGGATCGAAGCCCTGCGGGTTCGAGCCCACAACTACCGCAACACGCTGCACGTCATCAACGGACTCGTGAAGAACCAGCAGTACCCCGAGCTCGAGCGCTACGTCGAAGAGCTGCGCATTGCCGATGAAGTGCATAACGGCCGCATTGCCCGCCTGATCAAGGATCAAGTTCTCGCGGCGTTCCTCCAGAGCAAGGTTGCCCGCGCAGCTGAACTCGGCATTGAACTCGACGTGGAGCCCGATTCCCATGCCGACGAAATCCCTGACGCTCCGTTCCGCCAGGCCCTGCTCTCCGTCGTCGGGAACCTCCTCGACAACGCCATGGATGCCGTGAACGAATCCGAAGAACGGTGCGTGCGCATCCGCATCACGAGCGGCCAGCCTATCTGGTCAGTCGAAGTGTCCGACTCCGGGTGCGGCTTTAAGGGCGACCCAATGCAGTACTTCCGCAAGGGCGTCACCACCAAGGGCGAAGGCCACGGCTACGGTCTTTATCTCGTTGCCCGGGCCGTGCACGCCTATAACGGCTCCATCGAAATCGAAAGCAATTACCCGGCCGGCACCGTGCTTAAGATTGTGATGCAGGCTGCGGGACCCGAATAAGGAGAAAGAAGTGATCCGCGTGATGATTGTTGAAGACGATCCGATGGTGGCGAGCGTGAACGAAACCTACCTCTCCCGCCTGCCTGGGTTCTGCGTCATTGCGAAGGCGGCCGACGGCCTGCAGGCGCTCGAAAAGATCAAAGCGCTTTCCGGGAGCGTCGATCTGGTGCTCCTTGACGTCTTCATGCCGAAAATGGACGGACTCTCTTTTCTCGAACACTTGAAGAACCTTGCACCGTCGGTCTCGGTGATCATGATCACCGCCTCGCAGAATAAGGAAAGTCTGCGTACTGCGCTCGCTCACGGCGTCGCCGACTACATCATCAAACCCTTCACCTTCGAGCGCTTCAAGGCGGCGCTGCTCACCTTCGCCGAACGCTGGCGGCTGCTCCATGAAGCCGAAGACTTCGACCAGTCCGACCTTGACAACATTTTTCACCGCGGCGCCCCGCCGCAGCAGTTTTCCAAGGGCATTGATGCGGACACCTTGGAAAAAATCCTCGCTTCGGTCAATGCTGCATCAGCGCCCGTTTCCACTCAGGAAGTTGCAGACGACGTGGGACTCTCTCGAATTTCCGTACGCAAATATCTTTCTTATCTCGAAGAAAACAACCGTATTCAGGGTGAACTTTCATACGGCGGGAAAGGACGGCCCGTAAAACTTTATCGCGCGCTTTAGCAGCACTTTTATCAATATTGAATTGATCCGCTTTTAACCGTACTTTCAAAACTTACATAATCGATCTACTTAATCTCCTAAGCGAGACTTCTGAAAAACCTATTTCCATAATGAAAGTGCTCTTATTCCGGAGGCCCATTATGGAAACCACTTCCAAAACTTTCTGGCAGACCGCCTGCGAACTCAAAATCGGGCCCGTGCCCGCGCCGGTCTACCTCGTACTCGCCGTCATCGTGGCTGCAGCAACGATTTTCGGCCAGCTGCCCGCCGACATGGTGGGCGGCATTGCCATCATGATGGTGATGGGCATTCTGCTCGGCGACATCGGCCTCAAGGTGCCGATTCTCAAGGACATCGGCGGCCCGGCCATTCTGTCGATCTTTATTCCGTCAGCAATGGTTTACTACGGCCTCTTGAACAGTGATGCCATCAAGGCGATCACGGCCTTCACCAAGGGTGCGAATTTTCTCTACTTCTACATCTCGTGCCTCGTTGTTGGCTCCATTCTCGGCATGGTGCGCACCGTGCTCGTGCAGGGGTTCCTGCGCATGTTCGTTCCGCTCGTGGTCGGCACGGTTGTTGCGTCGATTCTCGGCTGCATTGCCGGCATGCTCTGCGGCGAAGATCTCTATCACACGTTCTTCTTCATCGTGATTCCGATCCTTTCGGGCGGCGTGGGCGAAGGCATCCTTCCGCTCGCAGCTGCTTATTCGGAAATTCTGAATCAGTCCGCCGATCAGTTCCTCGTGCACTTCGTGCCCGCTGCGATGCTCGGCAACCTCTTCGCCATCATGTCCGCGGGCTACCTCAAGAAGATGGGCGAGCGCTTCCCGAAGCTCTCGGGCAACGGCACCCTTGTAAAGTCGGGCGACCTCTCCGACATTACGAACGCCAAGGCCGAAGAAGCCCCGCTCGACGTCAAGATGATGGGCGCGGGCCTCGTCCTCGCCTGCTGCTTCTTCTGTGCGGCCAAGGTGCTCGCCCTCTGGATTCCGATCCCCGCGCCGATTCTGATGATCATCCTTGCCGCGCTCATCAAGGTCCTTAACATCATGCCGACCGTGATGGAGCAAGGCGCCAAGCAGTGGTACAAGTTCGTCTCCGGCAACCTCACCTGGGCGCTTCTCGTCGGCGTGGGCGTCATCTATACGCCCTGGAATGACGTTCTCGCAGCCATCACGCCGGCCTACATCTTCACGATCATGGCGACCATCTTCGGCATGGTTGCTTCGGGGCTCCTCTGCGCTCGGTTCATGAACATGTACCCGATCGAATCCGCGATCGTCACCTGCTGCCACTCGGGCTTGGGCGGCACGGGCGACGTCGCCATCCTCTCGGCAGCCAACCGCATGGGTCTGATGCCCTTTGCGCAGATTTCCACCCGCTTGGGCGGCGCCTGCACGGTGATTGCCGCGACGATTCTGATGCGCGCGCTTCAGTAAATCGCCCTCATCCCAAGCACTTTGCTCTGCCAAGCTCTTTATTCATGAGGCACATCATGCGACAAGGACAAGCCGGAACACTCGAAAGCAACGACGCGGTCATCACGGTCGCCGAAGCCCCTGCGGGGAGCGGGATCATCATCGACCTTGAAAGTTCCGTGAAAGCCGCCTACGGCGACACGATCGAAGCCGTCATTCGGGATGCGTGCCGCGAGGCCGGGATTGAGGACGCCGAAGTCGACGTCCGCGACAAGGGCGCGCTCGACTGCACCATCCGCGCCCGCACCCTGACGGCCATTACCCGCGCCGGCCTATAAACCAGCCAAAGGACCACTCATCATGAGACGTACGCTTTTGTTTCTGCCGGGAAACAACCCCGGCAATCTGCAGTCCGGCGCAGTTTTCGGCGCTGACGGCATCATCCTCGACCTCGAGGACTCTGTGTCGCCCGCAGAAAAGGACGCGGCGCGCCTTTTGGTTGCGAGCGCCTTGAAGAGCGTTGATTACGCGGGCGTAGAACGCGCCGTGCGCATCAACACGCTCGCGACCGGCGGCGAAGCGGACATTGCTGCTGTCGTGCCCTGCCGCCCGGATGCAGTCATGCTCCCCAAGACCGAATCGATCGACGACATCCGTGCCTGCGAAGCACTGCTCGAAGAGGCTGAAGCGGCCTGCGGCGCAGCGAAGAAGACCCTCATCATGCCGCTCATTGAAACGCCGATGGGGCTCGCCCGGTGTCTCGAAATTGCCTTGGCGAGCAAACGCGTGACGCTCCTCTCGCTCGGCGGCGAGGACTACACCGCATCGCTGGGCACTCAGCGCACGCGCGAAGGCCGCGAACTCATCTTTGCCCGCGGCATGCTCGCCAACGCTGCAGCGGCAGCCGGCATCGACTCCATCGATGCCCCCTTCGCCGATACCAACGATCCCGAAGGGCTCTTTCTCGACACTCAGAACGCCCGTACCTTCGGCTTCAAGGGAAAGTTTGCCATCAATCCGCGCCAAATCAGCGTGATCCACAAGGCATTTGCGCCGACCGCGAAAGAAATCGCCTGGGCCAAGCGCATTCTTGTCGTCATTGAAGAAGCTCAGAAGAAGGGTGCCGGCGTCATTGCGCTCGACGGCAAAATGGTTGATGCGCCGATCGTCGCCCGGGCCCGCCGCACCATTCATATGGCAGACATGCTCGGCCTGCTTGAGGAGGAATAACCATGCGCAAGACCATTCTCGGCCGCGAGATTCCCGATCAGCTCGACGGCATCGAGCTCAAACCCTTTGCCGGCGCATTCGCCGCCCGCCCCTCGGGGACGCGCGCAGCGCCCCCCGTCAAGTGCAGACTGCCGGGCGATGCCAAGTGCCTGCCGGACCTTGACGCCGTCTTCACGAAGGTCGGCCTGAAAAGCGGCATGACGCTCAGCTTCCATCATCATTTCCGCAACGGCGACATGCTGATGAACCAGGTGATTGCAGCGACTGCAAAGCGCGGGATCAAGGATCTGCGCATCGCGGCAAGTTCGATCTTCCCCGTGCACGCCCCGCTTGTTGAATTCATCCGATCCGGCGTTATCACACGCATCGATTCCGACTACGTCAGCGGACCAGTAGCCGAGGCCGTCTCCTCGGGACTCCTCCCCCGAGCTGCTGTTTTCCGTACGCACGGCGGCCGAGCCCGCGCCATTGAATGCGGCGACCTCCACATCGACGTCGCCTTCATTGCAGCGCCTTCGGCCGACGCATACGGCAACATCAATGGCGTCACGGGCGAGACGGCCTGCGGCTCCCTGGGCTACGCCTTCCCGGATGCGGACTATGCCGATCAGGTCGTTGCCGTCACAGATAATCTGCAGCCTTATCCGCTCACGCCGATCTCCATTTCTCAGGAACGCGTCGACTGGGTCGTTGAGCTCGAGAAGATCGGCGATCCCAACGGCATTGTTTCCGGCACAACCAAGGTGACGAAAGACCCGGTGCAGCTCCTCATCGCTCAGAACGCCGCCAAGGCGATTGCTGCTTCCGGCCTTCTTCAGAACGGCTTTTCGCTTCAGACTGGTGCGGGCGGCGCTTCGCTCGCCGCAGCGGCCTTTATCGCGGAAATGATGCGAGAGAAGCACGTCGTCGGCAGCTTCATCATGGGCGGCATCACCGGTCTCTTGGTCAAAATGCTCGAAGAAGGCCTCTTCAAGCGCATCCTTGACGTACAGGACTTTGACCTCGAAGCCGTGCGCTCCGTTCGTGAGAATCCCGCTCATGAAGAGGTCGGCGCATGTCTCTATGCAAGCCCCTTTAATTCGGGCTGCATTGTGAATCAGCTCGACTGCGCCATTCTCGGCGCCACTGAGATCGACACAGACTTCAACGTGAACGTGCTGACGGGCTCCGCCGGGGCCATCATGGGGGGTTCGGGCGGTCACAGCGACGCTGCGGCCGGCGCGAAGATGACCATCATCACGGCCAACCTCACCCGCTCGCGCATCGCGGTGATCAAGGACCGCGTACGCACCATCTGCACGCCGGGCGAAACCGTTGACGTTCTCGTCACCGAGTGGGGCATTGCGGTAAATCCGCGCCGCACAGACCTGCTTGAGCGCTTCACGAAAGCGAAGCTTCCAGTTCATTCGATCGAAAAGCTCCGTGAAAAGGCCGAGCGGCTTTGCGGCAAGGCCCGTCCGATTCCCGAGGGCGAGCGCATCGTCGGGATCGTCGAGTACCGCGACGGCACGATCATTGACGTTGTGCGTGCCAGAGCATAAGGGCCTGCGTCCAGCCGCATATTCATAACCTTTCAGGGAGTTTCGTTTGAGCGGGACTCCCTTTTTTTCCGTATCAATCGATCACAATCGCGCAGTTTTTCGATCTTTTTGTACCCACGGCAAAGGGCGAAGACGGTTAGGATCAGTACCAAAGAATTGCGAAATGCAGACGATCCGTCTGCACTCGAGCATAATGTGAAGCATTTTCATTATCGGCACTCCCGCTCAGGCCGCGCATCATGCGCGAGGTCCGCCTGCGGCAGCTGCTGATGCTTTGGAGCCTAATTTCAATGACTGAACCCAAAATCGCCGCGCTGGATGCGGCAAAAATCTGGCAGCTCTTTAACCTGGGCGGCACGGTGCTTGTGTCTGCAGAACACGACGGCAAGACGGACATGATGCCGGCGAGCTGGGCCTCGCCGCTCGACTACGACAAGGTGTTGGTGGTAGTGGACAAATCTCACTACACCCGCAAGCTCATGGATCAATCCGAATACTTTGCGCTCGGCGTTGCTTCTGCGGGCATTCTTCCTGAGCTCCTGTCTCTTGGATCCGTGAGCAAGAATGCAGATCCCGCAAAACTCGAAAAAAGCGGGATGGCGCTCTTCACGCAGCCAGGCTTCAAGATTCCGCTCGCCCGCGGCTGCTCGGCCTGGGCCATTTTCAAGAAACTCCCCGAAACGGACGAACTTTCAAAGAAGTACGACCTCTTCCTCGGGCAGGCCGTTGCCGCCTGGGGAGATGAACGCGTCTACCAAAACGGCAGACCCGACTTCGAGCACGCGCCCAAAGAGATGCGCACCACGCATTACGTTTCCGGCGGCCGTTTCTTCCTCCTCGGTGAAGCGGTCGACGTGGAGCCGACAGCGCAGTAACCTTTCGGCACTGCCATTCTCTCTCTGAAAATCGGAAGGACGGCGCTTCGCCGTCCTTTTTTATGGTTGATTCGCCATGATCCCGAAGAGCATTCTGGTGCGCGGCGCTCGCGTACACAACTTAAAGAACATCGATGCGGAGGTGCCGCTCAATCAGATCGTCGGCATTGCCGGCGTATCGGGTTCCGGGAAATCGTCGCTCGCGCTCGGGGTGCTCTATGCGGAAGGTTCGCGCCGCTATCTGGAATCGCTTTCAACCTACACCCGGCGCCGCATGACGCAGGCCGCAAAGGCCGTCGTTGACGAAGTGCTTTATGTGCCGGCGGCGCTCGCCATGCACCAGCGGCCTGCTGTTCCCGGGATCCGCAGTACTTTTGGAACGGGAACAGAACTCCTCAACGGCCTGCGCCTCATCTTCTCGCGCCTGGCAAGCCACCGCTGTCCAAACGGACACTACGTACCGCCGACGCTCAATGTCGCCGCTGAAAAGGAAATCGTTTGCCCGACCTGCGGCGTGCATTTCTTTGCGCCGGGCGCAGAAGATCTGGCCTTTAACAGCCGCGGGACCTGTCCTAAATGCAGCGGCACGGGTCTGATCCGAACAGTTGACGAATCGACGCTCGTTCCCGATGAAAACCTCACAATTGAAGAAGGCGCCGTCGCGCCGTGGAACACCCTGATGTGGTCGCTCATGGTCGACGTCTGCCGCGCGATGGGCGTGCGCACGAATGTGCCTTTCAAGGATCTCAGTCCCAAGGAGCGCGACATCGTTTTTCACGGGCCGGCCGTCAAAAAACGGATCTTCTACAAAGCCAAGAACACCAACAGTGCGGGCGAACTTGATTTCACCTACTTTAATGCTGTCTACACGGTTGAAAATGCGCTCACCAAGGTCAAAGACGAAAAAGGCATGAAACGGGTGGAAAAGTTTCTCAAGGAATCCGTCTGCCCGGCGTGCGGCGGCAATCGGCTCTCGGACGCTGCCCGGGCGCCCCGCGTTCGCGGCATCTCTCTCGACGCGGTCTGCCGCATGACGCTCACGCAAGCCATTGATTGGGTCAAAGGCATTGAGGCATCGCTTCCGCCGCCGATGCACCCAATGGCCGAGCGTCTTGTCGAATCCTTTCTCGATGCTGCCAAGCGGCTCACGGACTTGGGCGTCGGCTACCTGCAGCTTGACCGCGCATCTTCGACTTTGTCAACGGGAGAACGTCAGCGCATGCAGCTCGCCCGCGCCGTGCGCAACAGGACAACCGGCGTGCTTTACGTGCTCGATGAACCCTCGATTGGCCTCCATCCGGCCAACCTCGAAGGACTCATCGGCGTTATGCACGACCTCCTCGCCGACGGCAATTCCATCGTGCTCGTTGATCATGATGTGCAGGTGCTGCGCGAGGCGGGCTGGCTGATTGAAATGGGGCCGGCGCCGGCGCAAAGGGCGGCACCCTTTTGGCTCAGGGCACCGTCGCATCCATAGAATCGAACGCCGCCTCCCGCATCGGACCCTACCTCGCCGGCCGTGCAGCGCCCGCGCGCACGTCACGCGCCGCTAAGGATGAAATGTTTGCCTTCGGGCGCATTCATCTTTCTACGCTCGCGATCCACACCGTCAAGCCTCTGGAAGTCGATTTTCCCAAGGGGCGGCTCACGGTGGTAACCGGCGTATCGGGATCGGGAAAATCCACGCTGGTGCTCGAAAGCCTCGTCCCTGCGCTTCAGGCGGCAGCCGCAGGCAGAGCGCTCCCCGCCCATGTCCGTGCCGCAGAAGCGCCCGGCATCACCCGCGCGCAGCTCATTGACGCCTCTCCCATCGGCACCAATATTCGCTCTACTGCTGCAACTTACGCTGATGTCCACGACGAACTCCGCAAAGTCTTTGCCCGGACGGCAGACGCCAGGGCGGGCGGCTGGAAGAGCGGCGATTTTTCCTACAACACCGGCCGTCTGCGCTGTCCCGCCTGCGACGGCACGGGCGTGGTGAGTCTGGACGTGCAGTTTCTTCCCGACGTTGATATTCCGTGCCCGGACTGCAGAGGATCGCGCTACGCCAAGGAGGCGCAGCTTATCAAACGCACAAACAAGGCCGGGCGCACTTATTCGCTGCCCGAGCTCATGGACATGGATGTCGACGAAGCGCTTCAAGCGTGCGCAGACCTTAAAACCGTCGCCTCGCGCCTTAAAACGCTCGCTGATCTCGGTCTCGGGTACCTCACGCTCGGCGAAGGCACACCCGGACTTTCCGGGGGCGAAGCTCAGCGTCTCAAACTCGCGAGTGAAATGGGCAGAGGCCAGAGCGATGCGCTCTTTGTCTTTGATGAACCCACCATCGGACTTCACCCGGCAGACGTAGCCGTGCTCCTTAAAGTTTTCGAACAGCTCCTTGCGAGCGGCGCGACAGTCATTGTCATTGAGCACGATCTCGATGTTATCCGTTCGGCCGATTGGATCGTCGATCTCGGACCGGGCGGCGGGGATGCCGGCGGCGAACTGGTGGTTCAGGGCACGCCCGAAGACGTCAAAGCCGAGGCGCAGAGCATTACCGGTCAATACATTTGATTTCGTCTTCCGCCGATGTATTGCGTATAAGTCCTCAAGGAAGCTTTAACCGCTCTGGGCCTAGACTAAAGCTATTAGGGAACCCCCGAACCTTAAAAACCCGGATTAGCCGGGCACTCTTTATGTCAGAAGCTCTCCTCCAATCCATCTCCAACACCATGGTTTTGGTGTTAGTCGCCGGCTACGGCTGGTGGCTTGCCCATCATGGAACCATCTCAGACGCCGGCCGCGCCACAATCGCCAAGCTCGTTAATGCACTCATTCCGGTTTTTCTCTTTTATTCAGTGACTTCGAAGTTCGGCCGCGAGCAAATGATCGAACTCCTCGAGATGGCCTTTCTGCCTTTCATCACCATCGGCCTTAACTGGGCAATATCCGAGGCAATGATTCGAGTCGGACTCGTGAGAAAGGAGCTCGGAGGCGTATTCGTTGCGAGCTTTTCGGGCGCAACAGTGCTCTTCGTGGGCGTGCCGATGACAACCGCGCTGTTCGGCGAAGCCGGCATTCCCTACCTGCTCGTCTACTTCTTTGCCAACTGCTTTTTCATCTGGTCGGCCGGCCTCTACCGCATTCAAATGGACGGGGTAGCCCGCAGAGGCGGCGTGCGTCCGAAGTTCTTTTCACTCAAAAGCGTCAAGGTCATCTTCGCGCCGCCCGTCGTTGCGTTCCTGCTCGGCATCGTTTTCGTGCTCATCTCCATACCCATCCCGAGCTTTCTCATGGGAACCTTTAAGAGCCTCGGCTCCATTGCGTCTCCGCTGGCACTTATTTTCATCGGCATGACGATTCACCGCGTCGGCTTCGAAAAGCTCAGACACGTGCCCCGAGAGGTTTGGTATGTCATGTTTTCGTGCTTTATTCTGCGCCCGCTCGTGATGTATCTGGTATCGGCACCGTTTGATCTCGACCCCATGATGCGCAAAGTCTTTGTTGCCGCCACCATGCTTCCGGTGTCAAGCGTCATTGCCGTTCTCGCCCGTGCTCACGGTGCAGATGAAGAATTCGCCTCCGAAGCCGTGGGCGCGACGACGATCGGTTTGGTCTTTGCGCTTCCGGTCCTGCTCTTCATTGTCAACTTTGTTTGATTCATCGACGGCCCGAAACGCTGAAAGCCGGATCCGGCGCATTCACGCCGATCCGGCTTAGTGTTTGCCGGCCAAAGCTCTTGCAGGCAATCAAACTGAATGCAGGCGGATGAGACGCTTGCCTTCGGCGGTGAATTCCTTGATCGGACGCACCTCATCGGGGCGTCCGACGCGGCGCAGGAATCGACGGGAGCTTCCCGACATATTCCAGCCCACCAGACGGCCTCGGCTTTCAATTCGCCTTTCAAGGCACGAAGCGCAGTGCGTCGGTTCGTCATCGAGACAGGGCTTGTTGTCGTAAAGCTGATAGCCCTTGCGGAAGCGCTGCGGCGAAAGATTCGGCATCACGACGTTGCAGCCGTACTCGACGCCCATTTCGCGTCCGTCGTCACGGATGGCCTGAAGCGCCGTGGCGGCGGCAATATTGATCGGCCCCATGACGAGACGCGTCACGGCGATCATATTGAGCGCAAGCTGCAAAAGCGCCTTCGGCTCCATCTGCCCGAGAGACTCGAGGTCATTTCCTTCGCACTTCAGGTACGGTCCCATGCCGATCATGTCCACGTCAAGCTGCTGGAACGTACGAATGTCGCGGCAGAGGTCTTCGAGCGTCTGACCCGGAATGCCGATCATCACGCCCGTGCCGAGCTGGTACCCCGCACGGCGCAGACTGCGCAGACATTCGAAACGGTGCTCGAGATTCTTTTCGTTGGTGCCGGGGGTTGAGTGCAGCAGATTGAAAAGCTCCGGATTCGAAGTTTCGAAGCGCGCCAGGTAGCGGATCGACTCCGGATTCCCGCAGGCCTTTGCCCAGCGGCGATAGGTTTCTTCCCGCTGATCTCCCAGGGAAAGCGTCACGCCGACACCCTTGGGCAGCATCGGACGCTTGGTCCTAAGATGAATTTCCCGCAGGCACTCGCAGATGAATTCAATGAACTTTTCGTCGCGGCGCTCACCCGCCTGCAGACAGACGGAGCCGTATCCGTTGTCAGCAGCCCAGACCGCAGCTTCCACAATTTCCTCTTTGGTCATTGTGTAGCGCTTGACGTCGTGGTTGGCCTTGCGAATGCCGCAGTAGCGGCAATTGGCCGTGCAGATGTTTGAGAGCTCAATCAGGCCGCGGTAGTAAACGTACGGGCCCATCAGCGCGGTCGTGCGGCGAAAGGCTGCGTCCTTAAGCATTCGGCAGTCTTCCGGGTCTGTGAGCCCAAGCAGCGCGACGATCTCTTGGTCAGTGAGTTCGGAGGGCTCCGCTTTTTCAGCCTTGGCAAGCAGTTCTGCGAGTTGCGTGCGTTCCATGATGAGAGTGGATTCCTGGGGGTCTTTTTTCGAGACCGTATTGTGCATCAAAGTTAAGCAAAGCGGGTTAACCCGATCTTACGAATATGCATCCGGCAAAATGCCGCAAACTGCGAAAAAACACGAGCCAAGGACTGTGGATGGACACTCCCTCGTCTAAGCTCGCGCCCCCTCATCAGCCCGAAGCTTCTCGCCGACCATCGGGCCCTGTGAGATTTATGCCGGTCCGTCCTTGCAAATTTGCATTTATCGATAATCGATCTTTATTGAAAATCATATCGTTAACAACGCAATTAGGCGTTTTATCCAAGACGTCTGCGCTTTTGTCAAGCTTCGTTCAAATAAGATTAAACCAAGCTACGCCATTTAACTTAGGTGATTTGCCGATCCGTTTAAACCCCTGAGCGAAGACACTTAATTTTCATTGTATACGGATTTAGACCTCTGCCAAAAGGGGTATTCCGTCTTTGCCAGCCCTGACTAAGATCAGAGACGTCACCTTTTGGTGCGGGTTGTCCCTAATTTGATCTAGGGACTGCAACTTCGAACTATTCATGGAATAAGGAAAATGGAAAAGCAGCAATGTTCCGCATCGGGTCTGTCCCGAGGCGAACTCAAAACACTCGGGCTCTCATCGCTCGGCGGGATCTTGGAGTTTTACGACTTCATCATCGTGTTCTTCTTCGCAAAGATTATTTCCCAGCACTTCTTCCCCGCAGGGATCGGTGAGTTCTGGGCCATGCTGAACACTTACGGCACTTTTGCCGCCGGTTATCTCGCCCGCCCGCTCGGCGGCGTCGTGATGGCTCACTTCGGCGACAAGTTCGGCCGAAAGAACATGTTCATGCTCTCGATTGCGCTGATGGTCATCCCGACCTTCTCGCTCGCGGTAATTCCTACGTACGAAACGATCGGTTATGCTGCTCCGCTCTTTTTGATTCTCGTTCGAATTTGCCAGGGCATCGCGATCGGCGGCGAACTGCCGGGCGCTTGGGTCTTCATTCATGAACACGCACCAGCCGGCCACAAGAACGCCTTTGTCGGCTTTCTCACGGGCTGCGTCACCGGCGGCATTCTGCTCGGTTCCTTCGTTGCGCTCCTGATGAACTTCATCTACACGCCGGCGGAACTTTCCGACTGGGCCTGGCGCGTTCCGTTCGTGATCGGCGGCGTCTTCGGTCTGATCTCGATTTATCTGCGCCGCTTCCTTCAGGAAACGCCGGTCTTCAAGAAGATGCGCGAAAGCAAGGCGCTTGCCAAGTTCCCGCTCGAAGAAGTTGTCAAGACCTCGCGCTTCGGCATCTGGATCTCCATGTTCATCACCTGGGTGCTCACGGGCTGCATTGTGGTGTTCATCCTGCTGATGCCGGGTTTTGTGGGCGGCGTCCTTGGCTTCTCGCCCTTTGAGACGACCTACTTCCAGATGGGCGGCCTGGTCTGCATCGTGAGTTCTTGCTGGCTGACCGGCCGGCTCGCGGATAAGCACAATCCGTCGACCCTCTGCATCCTCTTCTCCGCGGGCTTCGCGGTTTCAAGTGTGGCGTTCTTCTCGCTTCTCTATACGGCCGCTCCGGTTGTCTCTGAAGTCGTTCTCGCCTACTTTGCCACGTGCTTCTTCGCGGGCATCATGAACTTCTGCCCGATTTTCATGTGCGACGTCTTCCCGGCCCGCATCCGCTTCTCGGGCATCTCATTTGCCTACAACATCGCCTATGCGCTCTCGGGCGCTTTCACCCCGCAGCTCTCCTTTGCGCTCCATGCCTATGCCAAGACGCATCCGGACACGCTCGGTGCAATGGGGCTCTCGGCCTACATTGTCTTCCTCGCTCTCGTATCGATCGGCACTGCACTCGCAATGCGTCGGGTCTATAAGAACGGCGGCGCTGCTGTTTCCCAGATGGAGTTCCGTCCGGCTCCCTAAGCCCCGACGACTTGAGCCCATCTCAAACGTTCCAGAGGGCGAGCTGATGTTTCAAAGGTTCGCCTTCTAAACGCCAGAGAAATGAAGCCATGAACCGGTTCGTGCGTTATGCACCGAACCGGTTTTCTTTTTCAAAATTCCGGTCGTTTGCGGTTCTTCAGACCCAATTGTTTATGCACGACCAGGACGCTGCCCTGAGCTTGGCTGCCAAAGCGCACTGACGAAACAATAAACAATGACGGAACTCTGCACGCACAATGAAGCGGAGACATTTGCGTCCCAGCGCTTCACTCTTCCGGTGATAAAGCGCTGGTACGCTGCAATGAACACTTTTGAAGCGGCTGCCGGATTAGGACGCAGCTAGCCGGCGGCGCGCAATCGTTACCCAGAGCGCCGCGCCGGTTGAGAGCACCCGATCATCAAAGTCAAACTGCGGATTGTGCAGGTTTGAAGCGCCGTATGGAGCCTGACCGCCGAGAAAACCGTAAGCTCCCGGCACCTCACGGGCGAGGTAGGAAAAGTCTTCGCTCGCCATCTGCGGAATATCGGCAAAGGAAGCTTTCTCGTCGCCCACCACTTCACGTGCGGCCGCGAGAAGTTCTTCGGCCAGACGTGCATTGCTGTTGAGCACAGCCGCTACCGGCGTGAATTCAACCTCGGCTCGGCAGCCGACCGATTCCGCCGTCGCCTTCGTCACGGCTTCAATCCGCTCACGAATCAGTGCGCCTGTCTCGTCGGAGAAAAACCGTGTGCAGCCGCCGACCTCTGCAGTTTCCGGGATGATATTGAAGGCACTTCCGGTGTGGATTTTCGTCACCGACACAACGGCTGAATCCAGGGGAGCGATGTTGCGCGAGACAATCTGCTGCAGCGCCGTCGTGATCATGGCTGCGGCCAACGCGGCGTCAGCGGAGAGCTGCGGGGCGGAAGCATGTGCGCCTTTGCCCTTCACTCGAATCGCAAAAAAATCCTGACCCGCCATCGTTGCGCCTTTTCTGCAGCGCACTTCTCCCACGGGAACATCTGTCCAATTATGAAAACCATAGAGCTCGTCGACGGGGAAGCGCTCAAAAAGACCGTCCTTGATCATCGCCAAAGCCCCGCCCGCACCTTCTTCGCCAGGCTGAAAGATGAAGACCACCTTCCCTTTGAAATCACGGTGCGCAGCAAGGTACTGTGCGGCAGCAAGAAGCATCGTCATGTGTCCGTCGTGACCGCAGGCGTGCATAAGGCCCGGCTTACGAGATTTCCACGGGCATTCGCCTGTTTCCGTGATCGAAAGCGCATCCATGTCTGAGCGCAGGCCCACAGTGCGTCCCGGCCCGAGCGAGCCCTCTAAAACGCCCACGACCCCATGGCCGCCGACGCCTTGAGTCACCTCAATCCCGAAGCTCCTCAATTTCGCGGCGACCAGATCTGCCGTCCACGGTGTTTCAAGCCCGAGCTCAGGGTGTTCATGGAAGGTATGGCGCCACTCAATGTACTCAGGTGCGTGAGCTTCAAGTTCTGTGAGAAGAGACATGATTTCCGCCTCCAGACGAAATCGCAAAGAAAAGATATGGAAGCTGAATTATGCCCCCCAAAGCAGCATCAAACCCGATCGGCTGGCGTCGAACGCTTGGGGCTCACCGCCGATCCCGTTCGGAAGCACTCAAAAAAAGATGGGCGCATCCCTATTGCGGAATGCGCCCAACCGGCTCAAAAGAAAGTCTATGGCTTTAGAGACTTACTTCGCAGCTTCAGCTGCAGCCTTGCCGGCGATTCGACCGAAAACGATGATGTCCGTGTAGGCATTGCCGCCCAGACGGTTTGTGCCGTGCGTGACGCCCGTCACTTCACCCG
>OJRL01000407.1_pt1 | contig 27318 bp, 19 predicted proteins | sample 1599191 | NCBI WGS metagenome assembly OJRL01 (sample SAMN03922537, study PRJEB24848) | human gut metagenome | isolation source: stool sample | host: Homo sapiens | place: Germany | collected 2010-05
ATATTATACCATATTTTGCGTTTTTGTCCATCCTGGGTTTTCTCCACCTCCATCCTCTGTCACAGAGAGACGTTTTTCCCTTGAGCAGCCCGTTGGAATATGGTATACTGGACCCGAGCCCGGGCCTGCCCCGGACCCTGTGTGTGGGCCGATCCGGCCAAACCAACTCTTCCAGCCCCGCCCGAAGGCATCCGCGGACACGGCAGGACCGCAGCGCGGCGGGAGAGCTGGAAAACAACTTAGGGGAGTGTTATCTATGAACGGTATCTTTAAGAGCCTGCCCTTCCGCCTGCTGATCGGGGTCGCGGCGGGCATCGTACTGGGCCTCTGGGCCTCCGGCTTTGCCTACGGCGGTCAGGTAATGCAGGTGGTGCTGACCCTCAAGGAGCTTCTGGGCTCTCTCATCAACTTCTGTGTCCCCCTGATCATCATCGGCTTCATCGCCCCCTCCATCACCCGGCTGAAGCAGAACGCCTCCCGGATGCTGGCTCTGGCCCTGGTGCTGGCCTACACCTCCTCGGTGTGCGCAGCCCTGATGTCCATGGCGGCAGGCTATGCCATCATCCCCGCCTTATCCATCCAGTCGGCGGCGGAGGGTCTCAACCATCTCCCTGAGCTGCTGTTCAACCTGGAGATCACTCCGGTCATGTCGGTGATGTCCGCCCTGGTGTTCTCCGTGCTGGTGGGCCTGGCCGCCACCTGGGCCAAGGCCGAGGCCGTCACCCGGATCCTGGAGGAGTTCCAGCGCATCGTGCTGGATGTCGTGACCCGCGTGATCATCCCCATCCTTCCTTTCTTCATCGCCGGCACCTTCACAAGCCTGGCCTATGAAGGCTCCATCACCCGGCAGCTGCCGGTGTTCCTCATCGTCATCCTGATCGTCATGGTGGGCCACTACATCTGGCTGGCCGTGCTGTACGGCCTGGCCGGGGCCTACTCCGGTGCCAACCCCTGGGAGGTCCTTCGTCATTATGGCCCCGCCTACCTCACCGCCGTAGGCACCATGTCCTCCGCCGCCACCCTGGCGGTGGCCCTTCGTGGGGCCCGCAAGTCCTCTGTCCTCCGCCGGGACATGGTGGACTTCGGCATCCCCCTGTTTGCCAACATCCACTTGTGCGGCTCCGTGCTCACCGAGGTGTTCTTTGTGATGACCGTCTCCAAGGTGCTGTACGGCCAGCTGCCCGCCCCCATGACCATGGTCCTGTTCTGCATCCTGCTGGGCATCTTCGCCGTGGGCGCGCCCGGCGTCCCCGGCGGCACCGTGATGGCCTCCCTGGGCCTGATCATCAGCGTGCTGGGCTTTGACGACACGGGTACGGGCCTGATGATGACCATTTTCGCCCTTCAGGACAGCTTCGGCACCGCCTGCAACGTCACTGGCGACGGCGCGCTCACCCTGATGCTCACCGGCTATGCCAAGAAGCACAACATCCAGGAGGTCCAGTCCGGGGAGATCCTGTGAACCCCGCTCCTCTCGGCTCCATATTGCTGACCTGCCCCGTCCGGGAAAAACCGGACGGGGCTTTTTCCATAACAGGGGGCCGGAGCATGACGCTCCGGCCCCGTTCTGTATCATGGTGTTACAGGGTCTCCGCCCAGCGCTCCACCGCGGCCCGCAGGAACCAGGCGCAGCCCGGGACGCTCCGGTCGTAGTAGGCGGTGAAGCGGGGGTCCTCCGTATAGAGGGCGGCCAGTCCCCAGTGCTTCCCCGGGTCGTACCGGTTCCCTGTCAGGGTCAGCCACCGCCGGTGCAGGGCGGCGATGCGCCGCCCCTCCTCCCCCTCCGGGGACAGCTTTTCCGAGACAGCGCGCTCCAGCCCCGCCCGGATCTCCTCTCCCAGGCCCGTCCAGGTCCGGTACTGCTCCTGAGTCAGGCCCATCACCGCGGCGTTGGCCTCGTCCATCTGGGCGTCGCCGTATTTCTCCCGGACCTCCCTGCCATAGAGCGCCTCGTTGCACTCCACGGCCTGACGCTTGAATACCTCAAATTTTTGTTCGTCCTGCATGATCTCGTTCCTTTCTTCCGCATGGATGGTGTCTGTGACCGACCGGATCAGCCCGTCCAGGCGGGCGCGCTCCCCCTCCAGCCGGGCCAGATGGCCCCGCAGAGCGGCCAGCCGGTCAAAGTCGGGATCATCCAGACACGCCCTAATCTGGGCCAGCTCCACCCCGAGGGCCCGGTAATACAGGATGTCCTGGAGCCGGTCCACCTGGGCCGGACCGTAGCGGCGGTAGCCGTTTTCCGCCACACGGCCGGGCTTGAGCAGACCGATCTGGTCGTACCAGCGCAGGGTGCGGGTGGTCACCCCGGACAGGCGCGCCAGCTCCTGAATGGAATATTCCATGCTGATCCCTCCTCAGCCCCCATTGTAGCGGCTGCCGTTACGGCAAGGTCAAGGGCTTTTTTCAAACTTTTTCTCGCCATCTGGATCATGTCCCTCCCAGTATAGTAGAGCGGCCCCCGCCTGTAAAATTTCTTGTAAAAACGCCGCATCTGGTGTAGGATACAAATAAAACGCCTGTACCGCCCCCGGCCCAGGCGACAGGAGGCGCTATGAAGATCCTCATCTCCCCGGCAAAAAAGATGCGGTCCGATCCGGACACCCTGGCCCCGGAGGCCCTCCCCGCCCTCCTTTCCGAGACGGAGCGCCTCCTGTCCGCCCTGCGCGCCATGACGCCCGGAGAACTCCAGGCCCTGTGGCGCTGCAGCGACACCATCGCCGCCCAGAATCTGGAGCGGCTGCGGGACATGGACCTGCGGCGGCGGCTGACCCCGGCCCTGCTGTCCTATGTGGGGCTCCAGTACCAGTACATGGCCCCCGGTGTCCTGGAACAGCGCCAGTACGACTATCTTCAGGCCCACCTGCGCATCCTGTCCGGCTTTTATGGGGTGCTGCGCCCCTTCGACGGGGTGACCCCCTACCGGCTGGAGATGGGGGCCAAGCTGGAAACAGACGGTGCGCGGGACCTGTACGGCTTCTGGGGGGACAAGCTGGCCCGGGTTCTGGAGCCCGGGGACGGGCCGGTGGTGGACCTGGCCTCCCGGGAGTACAGCCGGGCGGTGGTCCCCCACCTGCCCCGCGGCGTTCCCCTGGTCGCCTGCATCTTTGGCCGGCTCCGGCCGGACGGCCGGGTGGTGGAGCAGGGTGCTCCCTGTAAAATGGCCCGGGGCCAGATGGTCCGCTGGATGGCCGAACAGGCGGTCACCCGGGTGGAGGAGCTGCGGGAGTTCCGGGATCTGGGCTACCGCTTCTCGCCGGAGCGCTCCGACCCCGGGCGGTATGTATTTTTGAAGGAGGATGACACATGATGTTAGAGATTGGAAGCCAGGCGCCGGAGTTCACCCTGCCGGACCATAACGGGGAGCCCGTCTCCCTGTCGGATTTCCGGGGACAGACCGTGGTGCTCTATTTTTATCCCAAGGACAGTACGCCGGGCTGTACCCGCCAGGCCCGCGCCTTTGCCGACGTTCACGAGGAACTGCGGGCGCTGGGCGCGGTGGTGCTGGGGGTAAGCCGGGACTCATCGGCCTCCCACCTGCGGTTCATCCAGAAAAACGGCCTGCCCTTCCGCCTTCTCTCCGACCCGGAGCGGACCGCCCTGGAGGCCTACGGCGTGTGGCAGGAGAAGAAGCTGTATGGGAAGGTGAGCATGGGCATCGTCCGCACCACCTACCTCATCGACGGGGCAGGGATCATCCGCGCCGTCATGCCCAAGGTCAAGCCGGACCAAAACCCGGCAGATGTGCTGGCCCTGCTCCGGGCCGGAGAGGAGGCAGCCCAATGATCCGGTTTGAGTGTGACTACGCCGAGGGGGCCGCGCCCCAGCTTCTGGAGCGGCTGACCCGGACCAATCTAGAACAGACCCCCGGCTATGCCGTGGACGGCCACTGCCAGCGGGCCCGGGACCTGATCCGGGCAGCCTGCGCCGCCCCCCAGGCCGAGGTGGAGTTTCTGGTGGGCGGGACCCAGGCCAATCAGACGGTGATCTCCGCCGCCCTGCGCCCCTATCAGGGGGCCCTGTGCGCCCAGACCGGACACATCAACGTCCATGAGACCGGGGCCATCGAGGCCACCGGACACAAGGTGCTCCCCCTCCCCTCCCAGGACGGCAAGATCACTCCGAAGCAGGTGGAGCAGTTCTGCGCTGTCCACTGGGCCGACCCCACCCGGGAACACATCGTCCAGCCCGGCATGGTGTATCTCTCTCAGCCCACCGAGACCGGGCTGCTGTACACCCGGACGGAGCTGGAGGGCTTCCGGGCCGTCTGCGACCGGTATGGGATGTATCTGTACATCGACGGGGCCCGGTGCGGCTATGGGCTGGCCGCGCCGGAAAACGATGTGGATCTCACCGACCTGGCCCGGCTGACCGACGTGTTCTACATCGGCGGCACCAAGGTGGGGGCCCTGTTCGGTGAGGCGGTGGTCATCTCCAGCCCCGCCCTTCAGCGGGATTTCCGGTACTGTATCAAGCGCCACGGCGGGATGCTGGCCAAGGGCCGCCTGCTGGGCCTCCAGTTCGAGGCGCTGTTTGAGGACGGCCTGTACCTGCAGCTGGGCCGTCACGGTGTGGAACAGGCCCTGCGCATCCGGGAGGCCTGCCTCCGGCGGGGCCTCCCCCTCCACTTCGACTCCCGCACCAACCAGCAGTTCCCCGTCCTGACCCGTGCACAGCGGGAGCGGCTGGAGGAGAAGTACGCCTTCACGTTCTGGGAGCAGCTGGACGATGACCGGGCTGTGGTCCGCTTCTGCGCCAGCTGGGCCACCGACCCGGCCGCCGTGGACGCCCTGACTGCCGATCTGCTCTCCCTGCCCTGAGCCGCAATCGACAGCCCGCGCTCAAGTTGTCTCAGGAGCAGCCGATCTCCTGCTTTGCGCTCCTCTTTTGTCCTAAATATGACAGAAACCCGGCTCATGCTTGATCCATGAACCAGTTTTTTTGCCAGACTCAATCCGCTGGAATCATCTGATTCCAGCGGATTGTCTGTCGAAAAAGTCCAGCAGAAGCTGGGCTTTTTCATTTGCATGAAGCAAAATGAGGAGGCGGGAGTAATGAACGATACTGGAACGTCAGAAAATTGGTGGTACTCATATCAAAGCCAACACCAAGAAGCAGGTGAACGTCCAGCCCCCGGTGAAAGGCCGAGGCCCGCCGCAGATGCGGCGGGCCCTACATTATGTAGATACCTTGCTCATGTGGGCGGAGGCGGATTTCAGCATCAGCCGCTTGGTGCCCACGTTGTCAAAGGCGATCTCTACCAGGGCGTCTCCCCCCATCTTCTGAATGGAGAGGATCATCCCCCGGCCAAAGGCCTTGTGCTGCACCATATCCCCCTTCTGGAAGCTGGCCGCCGGAGCCGCCGGGGCCGCCGGAGCGGCAGGGCGTGCAGCCGTCCTTCTTCGCTCCTCCCCCGCCATGGCCTGGACAAAGCCGCCATAGGAGGGCTGGCTCCCGGCGTACTGAGGCCGCTGGTCGTACGGGCTGCGGCTTTCCTGGGCCGCCCGCATCCCATAGCCGCCATAGCCGGAGGTCCGGCTGGGCATACCGCCCCAGCCATCGTCCAGGAAGCTGCGGCCGGAGCGCTCCAGATGCTCCGGCGGGATCTCGTCCAGAAAGCGGGAGGGCCGGTTGGAGCTGGTGCGCCCGAACAACATCCGCTGCCCGGCACAGGTGAGGTACAGCCGCTCCTTGGCGCGTGTCATGGCCACATAGCACAGCCGCCGCTCCTCCTCCATCTCATCCTGCTCGCCGATGGCCCGGATGCCGGGGAAGATACCCTCCTCGGCTCCTACCACAAAGACCACAGGGAACTCCAGCCCCTTGGCGGAGTGCATGGTCATCATCACCACGCAGTCCTGGTCCGGATCGTGGTTGTCCAGGTCGGTATACAGGGCGATCTCGTCCAGGAAGCCCGCCAGTGACGGCTCCTCCCCCGCATTTTCCAGATAGCCGTTGATGGAGGTAAGAAGCTCCCGCACATTCTCCAGCCGGGTGCGGTCCTCCACCGTGTTCTTCGTCTCCAGCATGGCGGCGTAGCCGGTGCGCAGGATCAGCTCCTCATAGAACTGGTCCAGAGGCAGCTGGGTGAGCATGGCGGACAGCTCCCCCATCAGATTGGTGAAGACCGCCAGCTTGGCCGCCGCCCGCTCCAGCTCCGGATACATCCGGGCGTTGTCGATCACGGCATACAGAGAGCTTCCGTCCCGCCTGGCAATGGCCTGGGCGGTCTCCACCGTCCGGGCCCCGATCCCCCGGGGCGGGTTGTTGATGATCCGGGTGAGGCGCAGGTCGTCCTCCGGGTTGTTGAGGACGGCCAGGTAGGCGATCATGTCCTTGACCTCCGCCCGGTCAAAGAAGCGGGTGCCCCCGATGATCCGGTAGGGGATGCCGTTTCGCTTGAAGGCCTGCTCCAGCTGGTTGGACTGGGCGTTCATCCGGTAGAGGACCGCGTGATCCTTCCAGGGCCGGCCCTGGCTGTAATCCTCCATCACCTGCTCGGCCACATACCGCGCCTCATCATTCTCGTTCATGGCGGTGTACAGGTGGAGCTTCTCCCCCTCCCCCGCCCGGGTCCACAGCTCCTTGCCCTTGCGCCCCTGGTTGTTGCGGATGACAGCGTTGGACGCCTCCAGGATGTGCCGGGTGGAGCGGTAATTCTCCTCCAGTCGGATGGTGCGGCAGCCGGGGTACTGCTTCTCAAAAGAGAGGATGTTCTCGATGGTGGCCCCCCGGAAGCGGTAGATGGACTGGTCATCGTCGCCTACCACGCAGAAGTTTTCGTACCCTCCCGCCAGGGTGGAGGCCAGGAGATATTGCAGGTTATTGGTGTCCTGGTACTCATCGATCAGTACATAGCGGAATTTTCTCTGATAATACTCCCGTACGTCATCAAATTGTTGGAGCAGGCGCACGGTGTGGAGGATGATGTCGTCAAAGTCCAGCGCGTTGGCCTCCCAAAGGCGGCGCTGGTACTCCACATAGACCTGGGCGATCCGGGTCAGACGGTAGTCCCCTGCCTTCTCGCACTCAGCCAAATACTGGTCGGCCAGCTTCATGGCGTCCTTGGCCCGGGAGAGATAGCCCAGCACCGTCCGGGGCGGAAACTGCTTCTCGTCCAGATTCAGGTCCTTCAGGCAGTCCTTAATGACCCGCAGGGAGTCGTCCGCATCGTAGATGGTGAAGGAGGAGGCGAAACCCAGCCGCTCGATGTCCCGGCGCAGGATACGCACACAGGCCGAGTGGAAGGTGGAGGCCCAAATATCCTCCGCCCCCGGTCCCAGCAGGGCGGCCAGGCGGTCCTTCAGCTCCCCGGCCGCCTTGTTGGTAAAGGTGATGGCCAGGATGGACCAGGGGACCGCCGGATCCAGGCGGCACAGCCGCTCCTGCCGTTCCCTGTCCCCCTGCCCCGTGGCGGCGTATCCCTCCAAAAAGGTCAGGTCGTCCCCGGTCACCCACTGGGGGACCTCCGGACTGTCGGAGCCCCGGCCATATTTCATCAGGTTGGCGATGCGGTGGATGAGCACGGTGGTCTTACCGCTCCCCGCCCCGGCCAGCAGAAGCAGCGGCCCCTCGGTGGCCAGCACCGCACGCTGCTGCTCCGGGTTCAGCCGGGCAAACTCCCGGGCGATGGCCGCCCGGCGCGCCTTACAAAATCGAAGTTCCTGTTCGTGGTCCAGCATGGTATCTCTCATTCCTTCATCCAGTGTGGTATCGTCCCATTGTACCCGAAAAGGGGCCTGCGGTCAACCGCGGCTCCCTCAGGGCCGGCACATGGTCAGTCCGATGCGCCCCCGCTTTTCCTCCACATCCACCACCCAGACAGTGACCACATCTCCCACGGCCAGCAGCTCGGAGGGGTGCTTCACCCGGCGGGGCAGGCGGCTGATGTGAACCAGGCCGTCCTGGTGGACGCCGATGTCCACAAAGACGCCGAAGTCGATGACATTTCGGACGGTGCCCTGGAGCTCCATCCCCGGCTTCAGGTCCTTCAGCTCCATCACATCGGTGCGGAGAATGGGGGCGGGCAGCTCATCCCGGGGGTCCCGTCCGGGCTTCATCAACTCCCGGATGATGTCCGCCAGGGTGGGGGCGCCCGCGCCGCAGATCTCCGCCAGCCGGTCCAGTCCGATGGCCTCCGCCCGGGTCTTCAGCTCCTCCAGCCCGCCTGTCTCCACGTCTGTCTGGGTATAGCCGCAGGCGGCCAGCAGCTTTTCCGCCGCGCCATAGCTCTCCGGATGGACGCCTGTGTGGTCCAAAATAGAGGGACTCTCCGGCACCCGGAGGAAGCCGGCGCACTGCTCGTACGCCTTGGGACCCAGCTTGGGCACCTTCAGCAGCTGCTTCCGGGTGGTGAAGGCCCCGTGCTCCTCCCGGTACCTCACCAGATTCCGGGCGGTCGCGGCTGTAAGACCGGACACCCGCTGGAGCAGGGAGGGCGACGCGGTATTCGCATCCACTCCAACAGCATTGACGCAGTCCTCTACCACGCCGTCCAGCGCCTCTCCCAGGCGGGCCTGGGGCATATCGTGCTGATACTGTCCCACGCCGATGGCCTTGGGGTCGATCTTCACCAGCTCGGCCAGGGGATCCTGGAGCCGCCGGGCGATGGACACGGCGCTTCTCAGGTTCACATCGTACTCTGGAAACTCCTCGGCGGCCAGCTTGCTGGCGGAGTACACCGACGCCCCCGCCTCGCTGACGATCATATAGCTCAGCCCGCCCCCCAGGCGGCGGATGAGCTCCACGGCCGCCTGCTCCGTCTCCCGGCTGGCCGTTCCATTGCCGATGGCGATGTGCTCCACCTCGTGCTTCCGCACCAGCTGGGACAGCCGGGTAATGGCCTCCTCCCTCTGCCGCGGACCGTGGGTGGGGTAGACCACCGCGGTGTCCAGCACCTTTCCGGTGCCGTCCACCACCGCCACCTTACAGCCCATGCGGTAGCCGGGGTCCAGTCCCATGGTCACCCTGCCCTTCACCGGGGGCTGCATCAGCAGGGGCTTCAGATTCAGGGCGAAGGTGCGGATGGCCCCCTCGTCGGCCTGCTCGGTGAGCTGTGCCCGGACCTCCCGCTCCAGCGAGGGCTGAAGCAGCCGCTCCCAGGCGTCGTCCGCCGCCCCCCGGACAAATTCCATGGCGGCGGTCCCCGGGACGGTCCTGCGCCGGACCACCACCCTGGCAGTCTCCGAATCCAGCTCCACCGATACCTTCAGCAGCTTCTCCCGCTCCCCCCGGTTGATGGCCAGCGTCTGATAGCCCTGGACCCGGCTCACCGGGCACTTGAAATCGTAGTACAGACGGTAGACGCTGTCCTCCGGCTCCTTGCCCGCCGCTTTGGAGGTCAGTACGCCCCGGCGGAGGTACAGCTGGCGCAGCTCCTTCCGCAGGTCGGCCCGGTCGGAGATCTCCTCAGCCAGGATGTCGCTGGCCCCCTGGAGTGCGGCCTCCACCGTCTCCACCCCCTTTTCCGGGTCCACATAGTCCTGTGCGGCCCGCTCCAGATCCACCGCAGGCCCCCTGGCCGCGGCCAGGGCGGCCAGAGGCTCCAGTCCCTTCTCCCGGGCCATGGAGGCGCGGGTGCGCCGCTTCTGCTTATAGGGGCGGTACAGGTCCTCCACCTCCGCCAGCGTGGCGGCGGCGTCCAGTGCGGCGGACAGGTCCTCGGTGAGCTTGCCCTGCCCCTCGACGGCGGCGCGGACCTCCTCTTTCCGGGCGGCCAGGCCCCGGAGATATTGCAGGCGGTCGGCCAGCCGGCGCAGCAGCTGGTCGTCCATAGAGCCGTGCAGCTCCTTCCGGTATCGGGCGATGAAGGGGATGGTGGCCCCCTCGTCGATCAGCCGGACCACATTTTCCACGTGCTCCGGGGCGGCGTCCAGCTCCCGGGCCAGCGTTTGTATCAGATCATTCATGGGCGATGCTCCTTTGTTTTACTCTTCCCTAGTTTAGCGGAGCGCGGCAAAAAAGTCCAGTGCATCCGCCGCAAAATCCTCCCCGGGAAGCACCAGTCCATTTCTTCAGCAAATTTTAAGAAATTGTTCGCAAATTTTACATTTCTCTGTGGTATGGTATGAAAGAACGATAAGCGGCCCTCCCGGATCTCCCCGGTCCCCGGCCGCAGCAACACAAAGAGAGGTTTCGATCACGGATGAAGCGATGGTTCAAATGGCTGTTTCTGCTCCTCACCGTCCTGCTGTGCATTGGCGGGGGGCTGTTTCTGTGGCAGAGCGGATTTTTTGCCGCCGCCGGTTCTCAGGAGTCCCTGCGGGCGTATATCGAGGATTTTTCTCCCTACTCCCACCTCTGCTTCTTCTTGATCCAGTTCCTGTCCGTCATCCTGGCCCCCATCCCCAGCAACATCTCCGCCCTGGCCGGAGGGGTGCTCTTCGGCACCTGGGTCTCCTTCCTGCTCACCTTTTCCGCAGTCACCGCCGGCTCGCTGCTGGTGTTCTCTCTGGCCCGCGGCCTGGGCCGAGACGCAGTCACCCGCCTGGTGGGCCGAAAGGTCTCTGAAAAATATCTGGATGTGATCCACGCCAAGACTGACATTTTCCTGGTGCTGGCCTTTCTGTTTCCCTTCTTTCCCGATGACGTTTTGTGCATTCTGGCCGGACTGACCCAGATCTCCTTCCGCCGGTTCGCCGGCATCATCCTCTGTACCAGACCCTGGGGCCTCCTCTTTGCCAGCGCTCTGGGCGGTGCCTCTTTCTCCATCCCCGCCTGGGGCATGGCCCTGATCGGCGCCGCCGGTCTCCTCCTCTTCCTGCTGGGGATGAAGTACGGCGACCGGGCGGAGGCCGCCATCCTGCGCCGCCTGCGGCGGAACAGCCACTCTTGAGCCCTGTGTATCGGGTCCCTGCCGGACCCGATATTTTTTATTCTTTTTTCATTTTCCCTCTTTACAAAAGCCTTGTGATATGCTATTATCTATTTGCAAACAAGAATTACTACTGTTTAGGAGGACAACCTGTGGAACGCGCAACCCGATACAGCAAAAAGCGGGAAGCCATCCTGACCGCGATCCGCAGTTCCGACGCCCACCCCTCCGCTGAGTGGATCTACCATACCCTGAAAAGCACCCACCCGGATCTCAGCCTGGGGACCGTGTACCGCAATCTGTTATTCTTTCAGCAGAATGGAACCATCCAAAGCGTTGGCGTGGTCAACGGGCAGGAGCGCTTCGACGCCGTTACGGCCCCGCACAGTCACTTTGTTTGCACCTCCTGCGGCGCAGTGATCGATCTGCACCGGATCCCCATGGATCCAGCGCTGACCGCCGCCGTCAGGGAGCAATATGGGTTCGAGGTCCAGCGCCACGAGCTCACCTTTTACGGAAGATGCCAAAAATGTATGCAAAAAAGAATACACGAGGAGGATTTATTAGCATGAAGAAGTTTGTTTGTTCTGTCTGTGGTTATGTTCACGAGGGTGAGACCGCTCCTGAGTTCTGCCCCATCTGTAAGGCCCCCAAGGAGAAGTTTGTGGAGCAGTCCGCTGAGCGCACCTGGGCTGCTGAGCACGTGGTCGGTGTGGCGCAGGGCGCTCCCGAGGAGATCCTCCAGGGTCTGCGTGAGAACTTTGTCGGCGAGTGCACCGAGGTCGGTATGTACCTGGCGATGGCCCGTGTGGCTCACCGCGAGGGCTTCCCGGAGATCGGCGAGTACTGGCGCCGGGCCGCTCTGGAGGAGGCCGAGCACGCCGCCAAGTTTGCTGAGTTGCTGGGCGAGGTCCTGACCGACTCCACCAAGAAGAACCTGGAGATGCGTGTGGACGCCGAGAACGGCGCTACCCTGGGTAAGTTCGAGCTGGCCAAGAAGGCCAAGGAGCTGAACCTGGACGCCATCCACGACACCGTCCATGAGATGGCCCGCGACGAGGCCCGTCACGGCAAGGCTTTCGAGGGCCTGCTGAAGCGCTACTTCGCCTAATCAACTTAAATTCCGATCCCCCCGGTCCCCCGGGGGGATTTTTTCTGCCGTGGCGGGCCTCGTCCACAAGCATTTTTGCCCCGGCAAAAATCTTGGCGCAGGCGGAATTTACTTCCGCCGAGCATTTTGACCAATGGGGCCCCCACAGGACCTGTCCTGTGTGGATGGACCGCCACGGCAAGGCTTTCGAGGGCCTGCTGAAGCGCTGCTTCTCAGCACATAAACCTAGTTTAAGCACTTTTTGAGAGGGAATGGGGAAACCTGTTCCCTCTCTTTTTGCGTTTTTCTTTCAGAGGGTGTGCAGCTTGTATGCAACTTTTCCCTCCTTTCTCTCCCATCTGCGTTGCACATATCGGCCTCGGACATATAACTTCATATACAAAACCGCCGCAGAACTGCTGTTCTGCGGCGGTTGACATTTGAATCAGCTTTTGGATCACAGGGTCGGGACCTGTTCCTCCTCAGAAGCGGGGGACTCCAGTTCCAGAACACCAGTCTCCTCCAGTTCCACGAGATCAGTCTCCTCGGCGATCTCATCCTCACCGTCGGCCTCCAGGGCGTCGGCTACAATGCCACCGGACTTCTGGCTGGTCAGGTTGCCCTCCTCGTCGAAGGTGTCGAACTTCCGGTACTGAGTCAGGCCGGAGCCGGCGGGGATCAGCTTACCGATGATTACGTTCTCCTTCAGGCCCAGCAGGTGGTCCACCTTGCCCTTGATGGCGGCCTCAGTGAGGACCTTGGTGGTCTCCTGGAAGGAGGCGGCAGACAGGAAGGACTCGGTGGCCAGGGACGCCTTGGTGATACCCATAAGCAGGCGGGTGCAGGTGGGCAGGCGCAGGTCCTCGCCCATCTCGTTCTTCTCCCCGGCATCAATGCGGGCCTGGACCGATGCCTCGGCGTCCAGGAACTCCACGATGTCGATGGTGGAGCCGGACAGGAGCTCGGAGTCTCCGGCCTCCTCCACGCGGACCTTCCGCATCATCTGGCGGATGATGACCTCGATGTGCTTGTCGTTGGTGTCAACGCCCTGCTGGCGGTACACCTTCTGCACCTCGCGAATCAGATAGTTGTGGCAGGCGGACAGGCCGCGGATACGCAGCACTTCATGGGGGGACAGGGCGCCCTCGGTGAGCTGGAAGCCCTTCTCCACCGTGTCGCCATCCTTCACCCGCAGACCTGCGGAGTAGGGCAGGGCGTAGGTGACCACTTCCCCATCGTTGGCGGTGATAGTCACGTTGCACATGACATTGCGCTTGGTCTCCTCGATGGACACGCGGCCGCTGATCTCGGCCAACTGGGCCATCTTCTTGGGCTTGCGGGCCTCAAACAGCTCCTCGACTCGGGGCAGACCCTGGGTGATGTCGCCGCCGGCCACGCCGCCGGTGTGGAAGGTACGCATGGTCAGCTGGGTACCCGGCTCACCGATGGACTGGGCGGCGATGATGCCCACCGCCTCACCGGCGCCCACAGGCTCGCCGATGGCCAGGTTGATGCCGTAGCACTTGGCGCACACGCCGCTGCGGGCACGGCAGGTCAGCACGGAGCGGATCTTCACCTCGTGGATGCCGTGGGCCTCCAGGACCTCGGCGTTCTCCTTGCGGAGCATGGTATCCCGGGTGAACAGGACCTCGCCGGTGGCGGGATCCACCAGGTCCTGGGCGGGGTAGCGGCCGTGGATGCGCTCGGCAAAGGTCTCGATGACCTGGCCGTGCTCCTCGATCTCCGCCACCAGGATGCCGTCCGTGGTGCCGCAGTCGTCCTCCCGGATGATGACCTCCTGGGACACGTCCACCAGACGGCGGGTCAGGTAACCGGAGTCGGCGGTACGCAGGGCGGTATCGGCCATGCCCTTTCGGGCGCCTCTGGAGGAGATGAAGTACTCAAGTACAGACAGGCCCTCACGGAAGTTGGCCTTGATGGGGATCTCGATGGTACGGCCGGAGGTATCGGCCATCAGGCCGCGCATACCGGCCAGCTGACGGATCTGAGCCATAGAACCACGGGCGCCGGAATCCGCCATCATAAAGATGGGGTTATAGCGGTCCATGGACTCCTGAAGGGCGGAGGTCACGTCAGCGGTGGTCTTTTCCCAGGCCTGGACGGACAGGCGGTAGCGCTCGTCGTTGGTGATCAGACCGCGGCGGTACTGGCGGTCGATCTTGATGATCTCCTTCTCCGTGTCCGCGATCAGATCGTACTTCTTCTGGGGCACCGTCATATCGGCGATGGCGACGGTCAGGGAGCCGATGGTGGAGTAGTGGTAGCCCAGGTCCTTGATGGCGTCCAGCATATCGGCGGACTTGGTGAAGCCGTGCTTGGTGATACACTTGTCGATGATCTTGCCCAGCTGCTTCTTGCCCACCACAAAGTTGATCTCAGGCTCGAACATGGCCTCCGGATCGGAGCGGTCCACGAAGCCCAGGTCCTGAGGGATCGCTTCGTTGTAGATCAGGCGGCCCACGGTGGTGTCCACCAGCTTATAGCGGGTCACGCCGTCGATCTCCTTGGACAGGCGGACCTTGATGGGGGAGTGCAGGGTGACCACACCGGAGTCATAAGCCATCATGGCCTCATCCTTATCGGCAAAGACATGGCCGGTGCCCTCCTCCTCACGGCTGAAGGTGAGGTAATAGGCGCCCAGGATCATATCCTGTGTGGGGATGGTGACCGGGCCGCCGTCCTGAGGCCGCAGCAGGTTGTTGGCGGACAGCATCAGGATACGGGCCTCGGTCTGGGCCTCGGCGGACAGGGGGACGTGAACGGCCATCTGGTCGCCGTCGAAGTCGGCGTTGAAGGCAGTACACACCAGGGGATGCAGCTTGATGGCGCGGCCCTCTACCAGGACAGGCTCGAAGGCCTGGATACCCAGGCGGTGCAGGGTGGGGGCGCGGTTGAGCATCACAGGGTGCTCCTTGATGACGAACTCCAGGGCGTCCCAAACGGCGGGCTCGCCCTTCTCCACCATCTTCTTGGCCGCCTTGATGTTGTTGGCGGAGCCGTCGTCCACCAGCTTCTTCATCACGAAGGGGCGGAACAGCTCGATGGCCATCTCCTTGGGCAGACCACACTGGTAGATCTTCAGGGAGGGGCCGACCACGATAACGGAACGGCCGGAGTAGTCCACGCGCTTACCCAGCAGGTTCTGACGGAAGCGGCCCTGCTTACCCTTAAGCATATCGGACAGGGACTTCAGCGCCCGGTTGTTGGCGCCGGTGACGGCGCGGCCCCGGCGGCCGTTGTCGATGAGGGCGTCCACCGCCTCCTGGAGCATCCGCTTCTCGTTGCGGACGATGATGTCCGGGGCGTTGAGCTGGATCAGGCGCTTCAGGCGGTTGTTGCGGTTGATGACCCGGCGGTACAGGTCGTTCAGGTCAGAGGAGGCATACCGGCCGCCGTCCAGGGGGACCATGGGCCGGATCTCCGGGGGGATGACGGGCAGCACGTCAATGATCATCCACTCGGGCTTGTTGCCAGACAGCCGGAAGGCGTCCACCACCTCCAGGCGCTTGACGATGCGGGCCTTCTTCTGTCCGGAGGCGTCCTTCAGCTCCTTCCTCAGCTGCTCGGACAGCTGCTCCAGATCGATCTGCTGGAGCAGCTTCTTTACGGCCTCAGCGCCCATTCCGGCGTCGAAGTCGTCCTCGTACTTCTCCCGCATATCCCGGTATTCCTTCTCAGACAGGATCTGGTTCTTGGACAGGGGGGTGAAGCCGGGGTCAATGACGATATAGCTGGCGAAGTACAGAACCTTCTCCAGGATCCGGGGGCTGATGTCCAGCAGCAGGCCCATCCGGGAGGGGATGCCCTTGAAGTACCAGATGTGGGAGACCGGGGCGGCCAGCTCGATGTGGCCCATGCGCTCCCGGCGCACCTTGGCCCGGGTGACCTCCACGCCGCAGCGGTCGCAGATCTTGCCCTTGTAGCGGATCTTCTTGTACTTGCCGCAGTGGCACTCCCAGTCCTTGGTGGGTCCGAAGATGCGCTCGCAGAACAGGCCGTCCCGCTCCGGCTTCAGGGTGCGGTAGTTGATGGTCTCCGGCTTTTTCACCTCGCCATAGGACCAGGCGCGGATCTGCTCCGGAGAGGCCATGCCGATCTTAATCGCGTCAAAGGCAATGTTGTTGCCAGTGTTGTTGTCGATCATCTTGCGATTTCCTCCTTACATGATCCAGAATTGTTGAGTTGACGAACAATACGATCCTGGATCATTCGTCGTCGAAGTCCACGTCGATGTCCGCGCCGGCATCCTCCGGGGCGTCCTCGATGTCAAAGCCGGAATCCTGGAACTCCGCCTCTTCGGAGAAGGCGCGGTGCCGGTCGTCGTCGGCGTCCATCCGGGCCAGGTTGAAGGTGTCCATAGCGTCCTCGTCTTCCTTCAGTTCGATGACGTTGCCGTCCTTGTCCAGCACCTGAATGTCCAGGCACAGGGACTGCAGCTCCTTCACCAGCACCTTGAAGGACTCCGGCACACCGGGCTGGGGCACGTTGTGGCCCTTGACAATGGCCTCGTAGGTCCGGACGCGGCCGGTGACGTCGTCAGACTTCACCGTCAGGATCTCCTGCAGGGTATAGGCCGCGCCATATGCCTCCAGGGCCCAGACTTCCATTTCGCCGAAGCGCTGGCCGCCGAACTGGGCCTTGCCGCCCAGCGGCTGCTGAGTGACCAGGGAGTACGGGCCGGTGGAGCGGGCGTGGATCTTGTCGTCCACCAGATGGTGCAGCTTCAGGAAGTACACGTAGCCCACGGTGACCTTGTTGTCGAAGGGCTCACCGGTGCGGCCATCGTACAGCACGCTCTTGCCCTCAGGATCCAGGCCCGCCTGCTGCAGCAGCTCCTGAATGTCGCTGTAAGACGCGCCGTCGAAGATGGGGGTGGCTACCTTCCAGCCCAGCTTCTGGGCGGCGTAGCCCAGATGGACCTCCAGCACCTGGCCGATGTTCATACGGCTGGGCACGCCCAGGGGATTCAGCACGATGTCCAGCGGCGTGCCGTCGGGCAGGAAGGGCATATCCTCCTGCGGCAGGACCCGGGACACGACGCCCTTGTTGCCGTGGCGGCCTGCCATCTTGTCGCCCACCTGGATCTTCCGGCGCTGGGCGATATACACCCGCACTACCATGTTCACGCCGGGCCCCAGCTCGTCGCCGTTCTCCCGGGTGAAGACCTTGGCGTCCACGATGATGCCGCTCTCGCCGTGGGGGACCTTCAGAGAGGTGTCCCGGACCTCCCGGGCCTTCTCACCGAAGATGGCCCGCAGCAGCCGCTCCTCGGCGGTGAGGTCGGTCTCGCCCTTGGGCGTGACCTTGCCCACCAGGATGTCACCGGAACGGACCTCTGCGCCGATGCGGATGATGCCATTCTCGTCCAGATCCTTCAGGGCGTCCTCGCCCACATTGGGGATGTCTCTTGTGATCTCCTCCGGGCCCAGCTTGGTGTCCCGGGCGTCGATCTCGTACTCTTCGATGTGGATGGAGGTATACAGGTCCTCCCGCACCAGACGCTCGTTCAGCAGCACGGCGTCCTCGTAGTTGTAGCCCTCCCAGGTCATGAAGCCAACCAGGATGTTCTGGCCCAGGGCGATCTCGCCCTGCTCAGTGGCGGGGCCGTCCGCCAGGACGGTGGGATCCACGGTCTGGCCGTTCTCGTCGGTGCCCCAGCCGTGAACCCGCTCGCCCACCTCCACGATGGGCCGCTGGTTGATGCAGGTGCCGTGGTTGGACCGGAGGAACTTGGTCAGCTTGTAGTCCTTGACCTCGCCGCTGTCGTACTTGACGGTGATGTGGCGGGCGTCCACAGAGGTCACCACGCCGTCGCCCTCCGCCAGGACAGCGATCTCAGAGTCGATGCAGATCTTGTGCTCCATGCCGGTGCCCACAATGGGCGCGTGGGGACGCAGCAGAGGCACGGCCTGACGCTGCATGTTGGCGCCCATCAGGGCGCGGTTGGCGTCGTCGTTGGGCAGGAAGGGGATCATGGCCGTCGCGATAGAGACCATCATCCGGGGGGACACATCGATGTAGTCCACCCGCTCCTTGTCCACCTCCACGATCTCGTCCCGGTGCCGGGCCGTGATACGGGCGTTGATGAGGCAGCCGTTCTCGTCCAGAGGCTCAGCAGCCTGGCCGACGATGTAGTTGTCCTCCTCGTCGGCGGTCATATAGGTGATATCATTGGCAACCTTGCCGGTGGCCTTATCCACAGCCCGATAGGGCGCCTCGATAAAGCCGTACTCATTGATCCGGGCATAGGTGGCGAGATAAGAGATCAGGCCGATGTTGGGACCTTCAGGGGTCTCGATGGGGCACATGCGGCCGTAATGGCTGTAATGGACGTCGCGGACCTCCATGCTGGCACGCTCGCGGGAGAGGCCGCCGGGGCCCAGGGCGGAAAGACGCCGCTTGTGGGTCAGCTCCGCCAGGGGGTTGGTCTGATCCATGAACTGGCTCAGGGGGCTGGAGCCGAAGAACTCCTTGATGGCGGCAGTGACGGGGCGGATGTTGATGAGGCTCTGGGGGGTGACCACATCCAGGTCCTGGATGGTCATGCGCTCCCGGATTACCCGCTCCATCCGGGAAAAGCCGATGCGGAACTGGTTCTGCAGCAGCTCGCCCACGCAGCGCAGGCGGCGGTTGCCCAGGTGGTCGATGTCATCCTTCACGGAGATGCCCCGGGCCAGGCCGTTCATATAGTTGATGGAGGTGAGGATATCATCAATGATGATATGCTTGGGCACCAGATCGGCCCGGTGCAGGCGGATCTGGTCCTTCAGCTCCTCGCCGCTGTACTGGCCCAGCAGCTCCTGCAGCACGTCGAAGCGCACCCGCTCCTTGATACCGCACTCGGCCAGGGGATCGAAGTCCACATAATGGCTCAGGTCGCACATCTTGTTGGACATGACCCGCAGGGGCGCTCCCTCCACGTCGATGGTGACCTCTCCCACGCCGACCGTATCCAGCAGGCGGGCATCGTCCTTGGTCAGCAGATGGCCCTCATCAAACAGGAGCTCACCGGTGGCGGGATCTGCCACGGGATAGACCAGCTTGTAGCCGGGGATGCGCTGCCACAGGGACAGCTTCTTGTTGAACTTGTACCGGCCCACGGTGGACAGGTCGTAGCGCCGGGGGTCGAAGAACAGGTTGTGGATCAGGGTCTCGCTGGCCTCCACCGTGGGGGGCTCGCCGGGACGCAGGCGCCGGTAGATCTCCAGCATGGCGTCCTCGTAGTTCTTGCAGGGGTCCTTCTCCAGGGTGGTGACGATGCGGGGATCGTCGCCGAACTGGTCCAGGATCTCCTGGTCCGTCTTCAGGCCCAGGGCCCGGATCAGGCAGGTGATGGGGAGCTTGCGGTTCTTGTCGATGCGGACCCAGAAGACCTCGTTGGCGTCGGTCTCATACTCCAGCCAGGCGCCCCGGTTGGGGATGACAGTGGAGGTGAGGATGGGCAGGTCGGTCTTGATGTCCGTCTCCTTGCCGTAGTACACACCGGGGGACCGGACGATCTGGGAAACCACGACGCGCTCGGCGCCGTTGATAACAAAGGTGCCGGAGTGGGTCATCAGCGGGAAGTCGCCCATGAAGATCTCCTGCTCCTTGATCTCCTCGGTCTCCTTGTTCCGAAGGCGGACCTTCACCTTCAGCGGCGCGGCGTAGGTGGCATCCCGGGCCTTGCACTCCTCCACGTCGTACTTGGGCGCCTCATCCATCTTGTAGTCGATGAAGGTCAGCTCCAGGTTGCCCTGATAGTCCGTGATCGCGCCCACGTCGTTGAACACCTCCCGGAGGCCGGTGTCCAAAAACTCCTGGTAAGACTTCTTCTGGATCTCCAGAAGGTTGGGCATGGGCATGACTTCCTCGTGCCTGGCGAAGTTCTTACGAAGGGTCTTTCCGTAGTACTTGTCTTTGGCCATCTTCTCATTCACCTTTCTTCTGTGCGCCCCGCCCTGTCCTGCCGGGCGCGTGGTTTTTCGGGTGGCGCGGCCAGGAATGATACGCACGGTATCGTTGTTAAAATTCCTGCATCCCGCTCTTGCATTGTTCTGGGAAATATGCTATCGTTATCTCAACGATAAAAAATGGCGGAATATCCTCTGCCATCATATAAGCGTCTTATTTTACCATGGTTTTTTTCCTCTGTCAAGGGGAATTTCGTTGCGGTTGGGGATTTCTTCCAGCCGTTTTTTGTTGCCCTGTGGCGGAAAAAACGCAGAAAAGGGCCCCATCCATCTGGATGGGGTCCTTTTTATGCTCTGGATTACTCGTAGAGCTCTTCGTCGGCGTAGTCGTCGTACTCGGAGCCGAATTTCCGGGCCAGCCGCTTCTTCATACCGCTGTATCCCACGCTGAGGTCATGCCAGCCGCCGATCAGCAGGCAGATAACCGCTGCGAATGCCAGGCTGGCGCCGATGATCTTCAAGACCATGCTTGCCGTTTTGTTCATAATACTCCTCCTGTTTCGGTTCTCTGGCAGTGACCGCCCTGATTTGTGATTTATCATACACCCTCAAACTGTGTTTGACAACTGTTTTATTCTTCAGTCCTTGCGGAATGATCTCTTTTGAGATATTTATGTTGGCTCCTTCTCACCAGTCTCTTCTTCAGGCAGCGTCCTCCGCCAGGCGGCAAACTTTTTCTGTTCCTCCGGGTCCAGAATCCATTTTTGCAGGATCATCATGCGGGAGAGCGGCGCAAGAAAGCTGCCATGCATCGCACAGTTTTTGACAATATAGTCTCGAATATACGCATCCTCTTCCAGCCGGGTCAGCCGCAGCGCGGCAAATCGCTCCTCCACAAGGTTCTGGTCCACTCCCAGAATCTCCGCCGCCTTTTTCATATCCCTCCGAAGCACCATGGAATAGTTCTCATGCGTCCGCTTATACCGGACCCACGCGAAAAAGAGCTTCGCGTCCGTCGTATCCGGAGATTCCGCGTGACATTGCGGACACAGCAGAAAATAATTCTCGGGTTTATCCTCTCCATTCAGGGACTTTTCCAAAATATGGGACCGCTGTAAAAGTGTGTCTCCATTCCAAAGTCCGCTGAGTGTCCGATGTGTCCCCTGTTGATACGGCGGCATCTGACAAGCCCAGCAAAAAATCTCATCAGGAAATTCTGTTATGGAAAGTGCGTCGTCCTCCTTCGTGCACGCGGACACCGGCTTGATTTCAAATTTTTTCGTGATGGCTTTGTCTTTCCAGTAGTCATAAATCCGGAATTTTGAAACTGCCATTTTGGTCAACTCCTCTCCAGCAGCACCACGCTCTCAACATGCCGTGTGGCGGGAAACATGTCCACTGCACAGGCCCGGACGGCCCGGTAACCCAGCTCTCCGAACCGCTTCACGTCCCGGCCCAGCGTGGCGGGGTCGCAGGAGACATACACCACCCGCTCCGGCCCCATGGCCGCGATGGAGCCGATCACCTCCGGCGCCAGCCCTTTCCGGGGCGGGTCCACGGTGATGACGTCCGGCCGCAGGCCCTCCGCCTCCAGCCGTGCGGCTGTCTCCGCCGCGTCGCCGCAGAAGAATTCCGCGTTTTCAATGTGGTTCCGGGCGGCGTTCTCTTTGGCGTCCCGGATGGCCGCCGGCACGATCTCCGCGCCGATGACCCGTCCGGCCCGCTTCGCCAGGCACAGCGTAATGGTGCCGATGCCGCAGTACAGGTCCAGCACCGTCTCCCGCCCCGTCAGGCCGGCATAATCCAGGGCCTTGCCGTACAACGCTTCCGCCTGATCTCGGTTCACCTGGTAAAAGGAGGGCACCGACAACTTGAACTCCAGGCCGCAGAGGGTGTCCATCAGATAGTCCCGCCCCCAGAGGGTGCGGTACTTCTCCCCCAGAATCACGTTGCCCCGCTTCGTGTTGCTGTTCACCAGCACTCCCGCGGTGTGGGGCACGGCGGCGCAGACATAGGCGGCCAGCTCCGGCTCCCGGGGGGCCTGCCTGCCGTTGATTACCACACAGCAAAGGCTCTCGCCCTTCCGGTTCACCCGGACGTACACGTGGCGCACCAGTCCCTTTCCGGTGGCCTCGTCGTAGGCGGGGACCTTGTAGCGCCGCATCCACTCCCCCACCGCCGCGGCGGTTTTGTCCGCCGCCTCGGGCTGGATCAAGCACCGCTTCACCGGCACCACCTGATGGGACCGGGCCCGGTAGAAGCCGATGGCGCCGTCCGCGCCCACGGGGTACTGGCTCTTGTTGCGGTAGTGGAGGGGGTTCTTCGCCCCCAGGATCTCCTCCACCCGGATGTCTGCGCCCCCCAGGCGGGTCAGGGCGTCCTGGACCCGCTGGCGCTTGGCCCACAGCTCCTCGGGGTACGTCAGGTGCTGGAAGTCGCACCCGCCGCACCGGCCGTAATCGGGGCACTCAGGCTGGGCCCGGTCGGGAGAGGGCTTGTGGATCTTCACGATCTCCCCTGCGGCGGCGGTCTTCATCACCTTGGTGATTTTCAGGTCGATGGTTTCCCCCCGGACGGCCTGAGGGACGAACACCACGGCGCCGTCCAGGCGGACGATGCCCAAACCCTCGCTGGAGTAGGATTCCACCGTGCCGGTGTAGATGCGGTTTTCATGAAGTCTGTCCATAGATACCTCCAGGGGGTGCGTCCCATTGGACGCTGGAATTTCAGCCATGCTGATGGCTAGGCAGATGCGCCCCCCATTCTCTTTTTGGTCTTACCCAAAAAGAGAACGCGCCGCGCCCGGTGTAAGAGAAAAAGGCGCTTTGGCCGCAACTTTGCACGTGCGTGCAAAGTTGCTGTACGGGGGTCGGCGTGAGATGGTGCCTGCGGGTTTGCGAGGGCTTCCCGACGGGCGCGGCGGAGTACGGTGCAGACTTGAACACTGACTCCCGCGGCGCGGTTCCGACAAAAATCGGGGTGCAAGGACGCATTTGACCAGATTCTCTTTCCGCGCGTTCCGCTTCGCTACGCGCTGCCCCGGCGGTCGTGGGAGCTTGCACCAGCTCCCGTCAACCGCCAAGCCAGCGGCAGCGAAAAGAGAAGCACCTCAATGCGATGACCACCCCGACGATCTCCGCACCATCCGCCACGGGACGGCAGTTACAAACTTGCAGAAGGGAAAAGCGTGCCCGAAGGCAGGCCAAAATCGGCGCTTGCACCGATCCGCCGACCCCCGTCGCGCGGAGGCGCGAACGCGCCGGAGCGCGTCTAAGCGGTCTTTTCTTTTGGACCGTGCACGGCCCGTTTTCTTTTCCACAAGAGGGAAAAGAAAATGGGGGGTGCATCCCGCTGGACCAGCCCCCTGCGGGAGCAGAATCCCCCGTGGCCGCCGGACGGCGGCCCATCCCATGTTACCCCCGCACGTCGCTCCGCCCCAGCAGATAATCTGTGGTCACGTCGAAGTAATCCGCCAGGGCCACCAATTTCTCATAGTCCGGGCGGCGGTCGCCGCTCTCATAGCATTGGTAGGAACGCAACTGGATACCCAGAATTTCCCCCATGTCCTTTTGTGTGACATGACGTTCTTTCCGCAATTCACGCAGTCTCTCCGCAAATTTTATCATAAAATCTCTCCCGAGCCTCTTGACACACGCGTTTTGCACGTATATTATGAATACGTGCAATTCGCGTGTTTAGGGGGCGTCTTTTGATTATGACAGACCTGATGCAAGTTCTCTACGAATACGCCAAGGAGGAGCTTCTCCCCTCCTATCTCCCCTCCCCGGAGTACCGGGAAGTCTCCCGCCTGACCGCCCGCCTGTCCCTGCGGCTCCGGGACCTGCTTCCGGACGACGACTGGAACACCGTCGAAAAATACGAGGATGCGGCGGCGCAGCTCCACAGCATGGAGCTGGAGGCCGCGTTCCAGGCCGCCTTCTCTCTGGCAAGGGAGCTGCCTTAGCTCTCCCACTTCTCCAGCAGCTGCCGCAGCTGGTCCGCGAACCGGGCCAGGGACTTGTTGTCCCGCCCGCGGCTGCGCTTGATGCTCTCCATAAGCATGTTGCCCACGGCCACCAGCCGCTCGTAGGCCGCGCTGGCCCGCATACCGCCGGTGGTCCTGGCCTTCCGCTCAGGCAGGTAGCCGGGCTCGGTCACCTTGTCGGCGATCAGGTCGTACACCTCCGTGTACTGGGGCGCGTGGGCGGTGAAGCCCAGGCCCTGGATGGTCTTGGCGAAGAAGGGCGCCACCTCCCGGTCCCCGTGGACCACGAACACGTGCTGGGGCTTGGGGGCCTGGATGGCCTGGATCCAGGAGAGCAGGTGGTTCCGGTCCGCGTGGGAGGAGAGACCCTGGAAGTTCACGATCTGCGCATGGACGGCGATCTCCTCGCCGAAGAGCTTCACGCTCTTCACACCCTCCAGCAGGGCGCGGCCCAGGGTGCCCTCCCCCTGGTAGCCCACGAACACCACGGTGCACTCCGGCCGCCAGAGGTTGTGCTTCAGGTGGTGGCGGATGCGGCCCGCGTCGCACATGCCGGAGGCGGAGATGATGACCTTGGGGGTGGGGTCCATGTTCAGCATTTTGGACTCCTCGCTGGTCTCCGTCATGCGCAGGTTGGTGAAGTTGAACATGTGGGTGCCGTCCTGCACCAGCTCCAGCGCCGCCTCATCCAGATAGCCCCGCAGGTCGCCGGTGAAGATGGTGGTGGCCTTCTTGGCCAGGGGGGAGTCGATGTACACGGGGAAGTCCGGGTCGCTCTTCACCATCCCCTTGTCCTTGATCTCCCGGATGAAGTACAGCAGCTCCTGGGTGCGGCCCACGGCGAAGGAGGGGATCACCACGTTGCCGCCCTTGGCGATGGTCTCGTCGATGATCTTCGCCAGATCGTCGGTGTAGCTCCACACCTCCGTGTGGTTGCGGTCGCCGTAGGTGGACTCCATCACCACGTAGTCCGCGCCGGTGAGGTAGGTGGGGTCCCGGATGATGGGCTGGTCCACATTGCCGATGTCGCCGGAAAAGACGATCTGTTTGGTGATGCCGCCCTCCGTGGCGGTGACGAGGATGGAGGCGGAGCCCAGCAGATGGCCCGCGTCCACGAACTCCACCCGGACGCCCTCGCACAGGTCCAGGGGCTGGTTGTACTCGCAGGTGGTCATGTACTGGCTCACCCGCTGGGCGTCCTCGATGGTGTAAAGGGGCTCCACCCGGGGGGCGCCGGACCGCTCCGCCTTGCGGTTCTTCCACTCCGCGTCGGACTCCTGGATGTGGGCGGAGTCCTGGAGCATGATGTCCATGAGATCCGCCGTCAGCCGGGTGGCGACGATCCGGCCCTGGAAGCCCTGCTTCACCAGCATGGGGATCCGGCCGGTGTGGTCGATGTGGGCGTGGGTCACCAGGACGAAGTCGATGTCGTTCGCGGCAAAGGGAAAAGCGTCGTTGGACACCTCGTCCCGCCCCTGCTGCAATCCGCAGTCCACCAGGATGCGCCTGCCGTTGACCTCCAGACAGTGGCAGCTGCCGGTGACGCACTGGTCGGCGCCGTAAAAGCTGAGCTTCATGGGGGAACCTCCTTTTTTGCTCCTCCCCGCCGCGGCGGCGGGTGGGGCTTTTTTGTCAGTTTAACACAAAGGAGCGGGCGGGGCAAGGGGCGGCGGGGATTCCGGCGGATTTTGTAACCACTTTTGCCTTGCTTTCCCCCGCGCGGACCGGTATGCTGGGATAAAAGGAGGTGGCCGGGATGGCAGAGCGGAAGACGCTGCTGATCCCCTCCCTGCTGGACGATTGGTTCCCCCTGCTGCAGTACGCCTTTACGTCGGAGGAATGGGAGCCGGTGCTGCTGACGGAGGACGATCCCCATCTGGCGGAGCTGGGGCTGAAATATTTCCACAATGAGCTGTGCTATCCGGTGTTCCTGGTGGCGGGGCAGGTGCTGTCCGCCCTGCGGTCCGGGCGGTACGACCCGGCCCGGTGCGGGGTGCTGTTCGGCCAGGCGGGGGACGAGTGCCGGGGCTCCTGCGGCATCCGCCTGCTGCGGCGGGTGCTGGACCGGCTGGGCTACGGCCGGGTGGAGACCCTGAGTCTCAATGTCCGGGGCATCGACCGGGGCACCGGGCTGCCCATCACCGCCGCCATGGTCCGCCGCTGTCTGGCCGCTGCCGTGTGGGGGGACACGCTGGCCCTGCTGCGGAACCAGACCCGGCCATACGAGGCAGTCCCCGGCACGGCGGAGGCACTCTGGCGCCGCTGGACGGAGGACCTGGGACAGGATCTGGCGGGGAATCGAGGACTCACCCGCCGGGAGATCCTGCGCCGCTGCCGGGAGATGGCGGCCGAATTCCGGGCGGTGGAGCGGGTGCCCCGTGAAGTCCAGAAGGTGGCTATCGTGGGGGAGATCTACACGAAATACTGCCACCTGGGCAACTGGAATTTGAATCAGGCGGGCTATCATGCCCTGCCGCCGCTGCCGGAGCTGAAGCGGCAGGCGGAGGGGTATGCTCCCCTGCGGGTGACGGTGGCGGATGGGTGGCTGATCGCTGCCGAGGCCGTGGGCTGGGCCCGGCTGGGATACCGAAAAATTCTCTGCGTCCAGCCCTTCGCCTGCCTGCCGGGCCACATCTTCGGCAAGGGGCAGTACGCCGCCCTCCAGCGCAAGCTGCCGGGCGCCCGGCTGGTAAGCGTGGACTACGACGCCTCCACCGGCGAGGGCACGGTCCTCAGCCGCATCCGGATGCTGCTGGACGAGGAGCTGGATCCGGAGCTCCTATGACTGGGCAATCGATTGCCCGGTCGGGAAGCGTTTGTTTCTTTTCGCTGATTTCCCCGCCGCGTCCTGTCGAAAAATCATGGCTTCTGCCGGACATGGGCCGCTATTTATGAACTTTTTTTACAAAAGTTGTTTTTTCTTTGCATTCCACCTGCGATTGTGGTATGCTATTTCTGCTTTTTCGTGGGGACTGCCCCACCTTTTATAAATAATATGGATCAACGGGCCTTTCTCCAGCGCTCCGCCATTCCGGCGGGCCGGAGGGACCGGCCCGGAAAGGAAGTATCACAATCATGGGTCTGATGAAAAAGATTTTTGGCGATTACAGCTCCCGGGAGCTGAAATCCATCTACCCCATCGTGGACAAGATCGAGTCCATGGCCGACGAATACAAGGCCATGAGCGACGAGGCCCTGCGGGCCAAGACCACGGAGTTCAAGGAGCGCCTGCAGAATGGCGAGACCCTGGACGATATCCTGCCGGAGGCTTTTGCCACCGTGCGGGAGGCCGCGGACCGGGTGCTGGGCATGCGGCCCTACCGGGTGCAGCTGGTGGGCGGCATCGTGCTGCACCAGGGCCGGATCGCCGAGATGAAGACCGGCGAGGGCAAGACCCTGGTAGCCACTCTGCCCGCCTATCTGAACGCCCTGACCGGCCGGGGCGTCCACATCGTCACGGTGAACGACTACCTGGCCAAGCGCGACAGCGAGTGGATGGGCAAGGTCTACCGCTTCC
>OJRL01000419.1_pt1 | contig 26625 bp, 22 predicted proteins | sample 1599191 | NCBI WGS metagenome assembly OJRL01 (sample SAMN03922537, study PRJEB24848) | human gut metagenome | isolation source: stool sample | host: Homo sapiens | place: Germany | collected 2010-05
AGTGCGAGGGGTGCATCTATTACAAATCCTTAGGAGCCTGTGGAGAGGGGACTGAGAAGGCCTGCCACTATCTGCTGATCCGGGGGAAAATGCGGGAGCGGGATGAGGGAGGCTGCCGGTCCCGGCGGGAGAAAAAACGAGCACAGAGAGAAAGTCAGAACGGGTGAACATTGGAGGTGGTGAAGATGGGGTACTCGCACCGGACATGGGCGTGTCCGTTTTACAGGTGGGACGAGCGGTGCAAGGTACACTGTGAGGGGGGGTGTGTGGCCTTCCCGGACCGGGAGGCGGCAGCGGAGTATGCCCGGCACTACTGCGGCGCGGTGGATGGGTGGCAGGCCTGCTCCATCGCCCAGGGATTGCGGAAATATTATGAGAGGGTGGGAAAAGCGTGAAAAAGAGAAATGTGGACCGGATCAGAGAATTGGAGCATGAGCTGGGCCGCTATCAAAAGAAGGTGGCGGATCAGGCGAAGGAGGCTGTCAGACTGCGGGGGGAGCTGGATCGGGCATACGCCGGCGGCGTGGAGGCGCAGCGTGCGATGGACGCGGTCCTGATCCAGACCGCCGTGGCATACGGCCAGACGGTAAAGGATGAGGAGACCGGGGAGGAGCTGGGATGGCGGCTCCGGCTGCCCGTCCCCAGTGTGAAGGAGATCCATGCCAGGTATGAGATCCACGCACGGAGAGACGGGGCGGAGGGGGCGTACATCATCGGCGTGGCGCCGCGGACAGGTACATAAATGAGAGAGGAGCGGAGACCCTGGGCGATGGCCTGGGGTCTCTTGCCATTTTCCTGACCCCGGGGAAATGGTTTCCGCGCAGGCAGAGAAAATTCCTGCTGATTCGGGGCGTGAGGCGGGGCGGGATCTGGTATGATGGGGCCAGAAACGCCGGGGACGGGAGGGGACGCGCATGGCGAAAAGTAAATACGAGACCCATGTGCTGCCCTATCTGGACAAGATTACCGCATGGGCCGAGGCCGGTGTCACCGCAAAGGACATCGCCGCCAACCTCCACATCGCCTACTCTACCTTCCGCAAATACCTGGACGAGGGCCAGGAGGGGGACGAGCGCTACGCGGCACTCTCGGCTGCTTTCGCGCAGGCGTGTGAAGTGCCGGACGAGCAGGTGGAGGCGGCCTTGTTCAAGCGGGCCTGCGGCTTTGAGTACGTCGAGACCAAGCGGGAGCAAAAGGTGGACCGGGCCGGAAACATCGTGGAGCTGGTCACCACCACAACGAAGGTAGTGCCGCCGGACCCGACCAGCGCTATGTTTTGGCTGACTAATTGCAGGCCGGATCGCTGGAAATACAATCCGGAGCCTGCCGGCGCAGACGAGAGCGAGGGCAGCGGCGTGGTTGTGATCCCGGAGGTGAGCGGAGGTGGCTAACATCGTGTGGCGGCCCCAGCCCAGGCAGGCGGCATTTATGTCCAGGCCGGAGTATGAGGCGCTGTATGGAGGAGCTGCCGGCGGAGGGAAGAGCGACGCGCTGGTGATCGAGGCGCTGAGACAGGTCCACATCCCGCACTACAAGGCGCTGATCCTCCGCAAGACCTTTCCCCAGCTGGCGGAGCTGATCGACAAGACCCTGAACTACTACCCAAGAGCATTCCCAAAGGCCAGGTATAACGGGAGCAGCCACACCTGGACCTTCCCCTCCGGGGCAAAGATCCTGTTTGGATCTATGCAGTACACCAAGGACAAGGTCAAATACCAGGGCCAGGCGTACGACTTCATCGCTTTTGACGAGCTGACCCACTTCACATGGGAGGAGTACAGCTATCTGTTTTCCCGCAACCGCCCAAACGGGCCGGGCACGCGGGTCTACATCCGGGCCACGGCCAACCCCGGGGGCGTGGGCCATGGGTGGGTCAAGGAACGCTTCATTACGGCGGCTCCGCCCATGCGGCCCGTTGTGGAAGAAGTGGTTTGGCGGGACCCGGGCGGGACGGAGCATACAGAACATCAGGCCAGAATATTTGTCCCATCCTCCGTATTCGACAACCCGGCGCTGCTCCAGAACGATCCGCAGTACGTTCAGCGGCTGGCCTCCATGCCGGAGGCGGAGCGGAAGGCCCTGCTGTACGGAGACTGGGACACCTTCTCCGGCCAGGTCTTTACAGAGTGGCGCAACGACAGCGAGCACTACGCCGACCGCATCAACACCCATGTCATCTCCCCCTTCAAGATCCCGGACAGCTGGACGATCTGGTGTGGGCTGGACTGGGGCTACTCCAGGCCCTTCTCGGTGGGCTGGTATGCCGTGGACCACGACAGGCGGCTCTACCGCATCCGGGAGTATTACGGCTGCACAGGCGCGCCCAACACCGGCGTCAAGATGGAACCGGCGGAGGTGGCCCGGGAGATCCGGCGCATCGAGGCCGAGGACCCCAACCTCAAGGGCAGGCGCGTCAACCGCGTGGGAGACCCGGCGATCTGGGGCAGCGACGGAACGGAGAGCATCGGGGCGCTGATGGAGCGGGAGCGGGTCTACTTCGAGCGGGGCGACCATGCCCGCATCGATGGAAAGATGCAGGTGCATCACCGGCTGGCCTTTGACGAGGAGGGTTGGCCCATGCTCTATGTGTTCTCCACCTGCAAGCACTTCATCCGCACGGTGCCCAACCTGGTGTACGACGAGAAGAACGTGGAGGACATCGACACCGACGGCGAGGACCACATCTACGACGAGCTGCGGTACGTCTGCATGAAGAACCCCATCTCCCCCAGGCCCAGGAAAGCGCCGCCGCTGGTGGTGTATGACCCTCTGGACCTCCAGGAGCAGCAACAGACCTACGACAGATACGACTTTTACAGGAGGTATTGATTATGGCACTATTCGGACGGAAAGAGGAGGCAGTCCCCGGCGTGAAGCCCGACGGCCTGCCCGGTGTGCAGCGGGACGAGACCATGCCGCCGGAGATGGCTGCGATGCTGCTGTCTCAGCCCGGCGGGGACCCGGCGCGGCCTGACGCGCTGGGAGAGGAGGGACAAGGGAGCGGCTGGAGAAACGCCCCGCCGGTGGGGGCGTTTCGGAGGGGAGCGGACTTTGACCCGACGAGAAAGCGCATCGGTAAGGAGGAGGTGGCAAAGGCCATCGACATTCTGACCCGATACAAGCAGGGCAAGGCCAACCTGGAGACCCGCATTGTAGAGGACGAACTGTGGTGGGAGCTGCGTCACTGGGAAGCCATCGGGCGGAAGGACGGCAGCAAGGCCCGGCAGATCGCGGGCAGAGGGGCGGAGCCGACGTCTGCCTGGCTGTTCAACTCCATTACCAACAAGCACGCTGACGCTATGGACAATTACCCGGAGCCGGTGGTGCTGCCCAGGGAGCGCAGCGACGAGGAGAGCGCAAAGACCCTCTCCTCCATCCTGCCGGTGGTGCTGGAGTACAACGAGTTCGAGCAGACCTACTCCGACAACTGGTGGGAGAAGCTGAAACACGGAACGGCGGTATACGGCGTGTTCTGGAACAGCGCCAAGGACAACGGCCTTGGCGACATCGACATCCGCTCCATCGACCTGCTGAAAATCTTCTGGGAACCCGGCATCACCGACATTCAGAAGTCCCACAACCTGTTTATCGTGGACCTGGTGGACGAGGACCTGCTGGAGCAGCAGTACCCGGAGCACAGAGGGCACCTGGGCGGCAGCGTCATCGACGTGAAGCAGTATATCTACGACGACACCGTGGACATCACAGGCAAGAGCGTGGTGGTGGACTGGTACTACAAGACCACCTCCCCCTCTGGCCGGACGCTGCTGCACTATGCGAAATTCGTAGGCGACACCCTGCTGTTTGCCAGTGAGAATGAGCCGGAATACCGGGAGCGGGGCTGGTATGACGACGGAATGTACCCGGTGGTGTTCGACGTGCTGTTCCCGGAGAAGGGCACGCCGGTGGGCTTCGGCTATGTGGCGGTCTGCAAGGACCCGCAGCTCTACATCGACAAGCTGTTCGGGAACATCCTGGAGAATGCGATGCAGGCCACCAAGCGGCGGTACTTCGCCTCCAACAACACGGGCATCAACGAGGAGGAGTTCCTGGACTGGAGCAAGCCCGTCGTCCATGTGGAGGGCGAGCTGGACGACAGGCGGCTGAAAGAGATCGTCACCCAGCCCCTCTCCGACATCTATGTGCAGGTGGCGCAGCTGAAAATCGAAGAGATGAAGGACACTGCCAGCAACCGGGACGTGAACAGCGGCAGCGCAGGGTCCGGCGTGACTGCTGCGGCGGCCATCGCCGCCCTCCAGGAGGCGGGCAACAAGACCAGCCGGGACATGATCTCTGCCAGCTACCGGGCGGACGCCAAGATCAACGCCATGTCCATTGAGCGCATGAGGCAGTTCTACGACGAGGTGCGGTCCTTCCGCATCACCGGCACGACGCCGGGAAGCTATCGGTTCGTGGACATGAACAACGCAGGGCTGCGGGAGCAGCCCATGGGCCGGGACAGCGATGGAAACACGATCTTCCGGCGGCCTGTATTCGACCTGAAAATCAAGGCGCAGAAGAAGAACCCCTTCTCCCGCATGGAGCAGAACGAGCGGGCCAAGGAGCTGTACGGGCTGGGATTCTTCAACCCGGAGCGGGCGCAGGAGGCTATGGGCGCGCTGGAGATGATGGAGTTTGAGGGCAAGGAAAAGGTCCTGGAGCAGGTGCAGCAGGGTCAGATGCTCCTCAACATCTGCCAGCAGATGTCCCAGCAGCTTGACCAGATGGCGTTCATCATCCAGTCCCTCACCGGGAAGGACATCGGGGTGGAGGGCGGCCCGCAGAGCGGAGGAAGCGCCCGGAAACGGGACGCCTCCACCGGACGCCCGGCTGGAGGCGGGAGCGGTCTGGCGGGGGCGGCCGCACGGGCCCAGACCCCCATGACGGACTATGGGACCAGGCTGGCCCAGCGCAGCACGCCCAATATGAACGCCAAGAGCAGCGCCGCAGAGCCGCAGAGCTGAGAGGAGGCACACCATGACAACGGTTTATGCCGAGCGGGACGGAACGCGCTACACGCTGTTTGCCAATGGGCACGCCACGGGCCACCCGGAGGTGTGCGCCGCCATCTCCGGCATCCTCTACGCCCTGGGCGGCTATATCAAAAACGCAGAGGGCGGTTCTACGCTTGCCTATGACCAAACCATGGAGAGCGGCAGAGTGGCCTTTCACTTCAACGGTGACTCTGCTGCTGGCGGGGCGTTTGACATGGCGGTTATCGGGCTGAAACAGATCGAGGCCAAGTACCCGGACTGCATCCGCGTGGAGTATCTGGAGGAATAAAAAAATTTTTTCTGTTTTCGGGGCGCAATCGTGAAAAGCGTTTGGTACGCTTATGCTGTCCTCCTGCTTCACCTACGGGGGCAGCGGCCAGAGGCATACGTTCTGCCGCTGCCCTGGTGAAGTATTCGGGCGCCCATACGCGGCCCAGTGAAACGGGCGCAGATGGGAGAGGAGGAGCAAGGGAGCGCAGCGCGACCCGGCTGACGAGGCGGGACAAGCAGAGCGGACTTTGTGACGACGACGCACGGGGGCGAGACACCCGCGACGAAGCACCCGCAAGGGGTACGCCGCATCCGTAAGGCAGCAGGGCTGCCAACGGCTGCGCAGAAGGAGGCAATCCTATGAGAGACATTCATTTGCTGGACATCCGGCTGGACCTGTTCGACGGCGGCGCTGCTGCTGGCGGAGCGGGCGCTGGGGCGGCGGCCCCTGCATCCCAGGCTGGTGACGGCACCCAGGGCGGTTCCCAGGCATCCCCCGGTAGCACCCGCCGGGGCGACCCGCAGAATGCGGGCCGAAACATCCAAAATCCCGCCGCGCGGCGGCGGGGCGCGGGCGAGTTCCAAAACGTCCTGTTCGGCAAACAGGCGGCACCGGCGGCGGCTGGTGACACTGGCGGCCAGAACGGACAAGCGCAGTCCTCCGACGCCGGGAGTGACAAAAAGCTGGGCGTGCAAACCACGTCCGATACGCTGGAAAGCAGAAGAAAGGCGTTTCTTGACCTTGTGAACGGCGAGTACAAGGACATCTACACCGAGGAGACCCAGCGCATCATCAATCGGCGGTTCCGGGAGACCCAAAACCTGGAGCAGCAGGTGGGCAGCTATCAGCCCCTCGTGGATATGCTGATGCAGCGCTACCACATCGGGGACGGCGACATCGACAAGCTGACTGCCGCCGTCGAGAATGACGATGCGTACTGGTCCGAGGCTGCGGAAGAAGCAGGCATGAGCGTGGAGCAGTACAAGCAGTTCCAGAAACTCCAGCGGGACAACGCAGCACTCATCAAGGCCCAGCGGATGCGCCAGGGCGAGGAGGCAGCGCAGCGGCAGCTCCAGAGATGGTATGGCGAGGCGGAGCAGGTCAAGAGCCTGTACCCCAGCTTTGACCTGAATGTAGAGGTCAAAGACCAGCGGTTCCTCTCTATGCTGAAAGCTGGCGTTCCCGTCCAGCACGCCTATGAGGTCATCCACATGGAGGAGATCAAGGCGGGCGTGGCCCAGATGCAGGCCCAGGCCACCGAGAAGCAAGTGGTGGCTGGTATCCGCGCCAAGGGAGCGAGGCCCCAGGAGAACGGCACTTCTGCCCAGAGCGCATTTACCGTGAAGGACGACCCCAGCAAGTGGTCCAAGAAGGACCGAGCCGAGGTCGCCCGCAGAGTTGCGCGAGGGGAAACCATCAATCTGTAACGGCTCTCCCCCTCCCGCATGGGAAAGGAGAATAGACTTATGTTTCAAACCAAGAGCGCGGACAAGCTCCTGCTGCTGCCCGTGGTGCTGAACCTGTTTGACGGCAACACCAACGTGACCGGCGACGGCGGGCTGTCCGACGAGATGAAAACCTTCTACTCCGACTATCTCATTGATATGGCGGAGCCGGAGCTGGTGCATGACCAGTTCGCCCAGAAGCACCCCATCCCCAAGAACGGTGGCAAGACCATTGAGTTCCGCAAGTACGACCCCCTGCCCAAGGCGCTCACCCCCCTGACCGAGGGTGTGACCCCAAACGGCCAGAAGCTCAACATGAGCACCATCACTGCCGAGGTGAAGCAGTACGGTGGCTTCGTGGAGCTGTCCGACATCCTGCTGCTGACCGCCATCGACAACAACCTGGTGCAGGCCACCAAGCTGCTGGGCAGTCAGGCGGGCCGGACCCTGGATACCATCACCCGAGAAGTACTGAACGGCGGCACCAATGTCCAGTACGCCGAGGGCCAGGTCAAGTCCCGGGCTGAGTTGGTGGGCGGCGCTACCACTGACTTGAGCAAGAACCACTACCTGACCGTCGATGCGGTGCGAAAGGCAGTGCGGTTCCTCAAGGTGATGAATGCCCCCAAGATCAACGGCTACTACGCTGGCATCATCCACCCCGACTGCTCCTACGACCTGATGTCTGATCCCAAGTGGGTGAACGTCAAGACCTACTCCGACCCCGACGGCATCTACGAGGGCGAGATCGGGCGCATTGAGGGCGTCCGATTTGTGGAGACCAGCGAGGCGAAGGTATTTGAAAAGGCGGGCAAGGATGCTGCCGGGAATGAGGGCAGCCCCCAGGCCAGCAAGCGGGATGTGTACGCCACACTCATTCTGGGTGCGGACGCCTACGGCGTGACCGAGATCGAGGGCGGAGGCCTCCAGCACATCGTCAAGCAGCTGGGCAGCGCCGGCACTGCCGACCCCCTGAACCAGCGCGCGACCGCTGGCTGGAAGGCGACCAAGGTTGCCGAGCGCCTGGTTGAGCCTTACATGGTCCGCATTGAGACCACCTCCACCTTCAACGGCGCTGCCTGATAAATCACCGGGGCCGCACGCTGCGGCAGGCGGCCCCACACCAATAAGGAGGATTGACTATGGCTGAAAAAAAGAGACCCACAGAAGAGATGCAGGATGCGACTCCACAGGTGGACGCTGCTGCCGAGGCAGAAAAGATCCTGGAAGAGGCCCGGGCAAAGGCAGCTGCAATCGTAGCGGATGCCAAGGCGGAAGCCGCTGCGGGAGTAAAAGCTGCTGAGGAGGGGAATGCCGCCCTTGCCCATGACCCCTACGACGATATGGTGCCCATTCGCCTGTTCAAGGACAACGGCAAGTACAAGGACGACGTTTTTGTGGCCGTGAACGGCGAGCGGGTCCAGATCAAGCGGGGCGAGACGGTAGAGATCAAGCGGATGTTTGCCGAGGTCCTGGAACAGAGCATGAACCAGGACACCGCCACTGCGAACCTCATTGACCAGGAGAGCAACCGTTATGCCGAAGAGGCCAAGGCCCGCGGGGTGTAACAAAAAATGAATACCTGCCGCGAATCCCCAGGCGGCTGCGACACGGCGCAGCGAGGTTTGGACGGGACCTTTTCCTCCCTTCCCGGCCCCGCTGCGCCGTTTATAAAAAATGGCAGTGCCAACGCACTGCCAAATCAGAGGCCCTTTTTGGGAGGATTGACCAGACCGGGTTCGGAGTATGGATCCCGGCCTTCCCGGATGCACTGTATGTATAGCTGTGTTTTCCGTTCCAGCTCCGCCTTCTGGCGGTGGCGCTCCGGGGCCTCTATGGCCTCGTGGAGCAGGGAGAAAAATGGCTTGAGATACGCACCCATTCATATCACCTCTTGTCAGTATTTTAACATTGGAACAGATGTTTGACAAGGGAAGAAAAATCAATCTATGGGTCGAATGGAGGTTTTTATGAAGATCAGGGAAGCAATCAGCCAGGTGCGGGAGCTCTCTGGAAACGCGGTGGCGGACAGTATGCTGGTCCGATGGCTGAGTGAACTGGACGGACGGCTGATGCTGGATTTCTACAAGGGGGACGGCTGGGCCAGCTATACGCTGCCGCAGGACGAAGAACATGAGCTGCTGGTACCCTTCCCCTGGGACCAGATGTATGTCCACTATCTTGAGGCGATGGTGTACTACTCCAACGGTGAGTTTGAGCGGTATCGAAACAGCTATGAGATGTACAGCAAGAAGGAGCTGGATTACCGGCAGTGGTATGCCAGAAACCAGCTGCCGATCACGTTGGAGGCACTGGTGAGCCGCCCGTGCTCCATCGTGGCACAGGGGCGTGGAACAAAGCCCTTCTGGTATCTGAGTGCGTATGCTGTGGCAGTGAAGCACGGGTTCCAGGGGACGGAGCTGGAATGGCTGGAGTCTCTGGTCGGCCCCAGAGGAGAAAAGGGCGACAATGTGCTATGGCTGGGGCAGTATGAGACCCTTGAGGAGCTGAAGCAGGAGCACCCCACGGGGACCGAGGGGGAAGCTTATTTGGTGGGGACCCACCTGTACTGGTGGGACAGCCAGAGCGGCCAATGGACGGACGCCGGGAGCTTCCAGGGACCCCAGGGCGTTCAGGGAGAGCGGGGCGAGATGGGCCCTAAGGGCCCTCAGGGACCGCAGGGGATCCAGGGAGATCCAGGGCCGCAGGGAAAGGCCGGAGAGACAGGTCCTCAGGGGCCCGTTGGTCCGAAGGGTGAGACCGGGGAGCGAGGTCCTCAGGGGCCTAAAGGTGAGGAGGGCCCTCGGGGCCCACAGGGCCTGAAGGGGGACCGGGGCGAGACCGGACCGGAGGGACCCAAGGGCAGCCAGGGGGTCCAGGGTCCCAAGGGGCCACAGGGACCCAAGGGCGAGACCGGGGCACAGGGGCCAAAGGGGGATCAAGGGGTCCAGGGGCCCAAGGGAGAACGCGGCGAACAGGGGGCGACAGGACCCGAAGGCCCTCGGGGGCCGCAGGGAGAAAAGGGCGAGACCGGGACGGGGCTTGATATTCTTGGGACCTATGTGAGCCTGGATGCCCTGAAGTCTTCCGTCACGGCCCCAAAACAGGGCGATATGTACAACATTGGGGCGACAGCGCCCTACACCATCTATATGTGGGACACCACCGGCGGAGCAGGCGCGTGGGTGAGCCAGGGACAGCTGCAGGGCCCCAGAGGCGAGACAGGTCCCCAGGGACCAAAGGGCGAGACAGGAGCCCGCGGCCCGGCCGGACCTGCTGGAGTGGATGGAAAGCAGGGGCCGCAGGGCATCCAGGGACCTGCGGGGAAGGACGGCGCTCCGGGGGCGAAAGGCGACCCAGGCGAACAGGGTCCCCAGGGGCAAAAGGGAGACCCGGGCCCCCAGGGCATATCCGGCAAGGACGGGGCGCAGGGGCCGAAAGGAGACCCGTTTGTCTACTCCGACTTTACGCCGGAGCAGCTGGAGGGGCTGAGAGGTCCCCAGGGCCCCGCAGGGAAGGACGGGGCCGCCGGGGAGCGCGGGCCTGCCGGACCTGCTGGAGCGGATGGAAAGCAGGGGCCACAGGGCATCCAGGGGCCTGCCGGGAAGGACGGTACGCCTGGGGCGACTGGCCCCGCTGGAACACCAGGCAAAAACGCCACGATCAATGGCGTAAACGCACTGACTCTGAATGCTACGGGCGGAATCAAGGGCAGTCAGAGCGGTTCGACCTATACACTGGACGGGGCTGGGTTGCGACCAAAAGGAAATAAGTACACACTCACAACATCTGGGTGGGCAAAAGAACCAACGGCTAGTGGAACAGTCTTTACCAAAACACTCACAGTTCCTGGCGTGCTAGCCGACGAGAGTAAGCAGCTCATCATGCCCATGCCCGCGTCGGACAGCCGTGATGCGTACACCGCTGCCGGAATTTCATGTACTGGCCAATCTGCCAACAGCCTGACTTTTAAATGTCAGACAGTACCAACGAAGACGATTGCGGTCTATATTGCAATACAGGAGGTGGCGCAGGCATGATTTTTAACCCAATTATTGTGGGCGGTTCGGGCGGAGGCGGAACAGACCCGGAGGAGACGCCGAACTTGTATATTACAGTCGAGACGTATATTAATGCCGGAACAGAATCACTGGATATGTCTGGGCCCAACGGGGTCAGATGGAGCGCTCCGTGGAAGAGTGTTGACACAGGTTACACATATTATCTATTTGTCAACCGATATGGAACGTACACATTCGAAAAAGATGATGGCAGAGAAGGAGTGTCCACATCAAAGGTGACGTTCGAAAAGGGTGGATCAACCAAGCAAACAGTAAGTATTTAAAGATTGCCATGTGATGCAATGGAAAGGAGCAGAAGATGCCGGGAAGTATGCTGGCGGCCGACCTTAATTTTCCCACGTTTACAGCGGGAGAGAGCAGCGAGGCGAAGCTGGACAGGGTGACCAACTATCTGTATATGCTGTTGGAGCAGCTGCGCTATACCCTGAACAACCTGGGGGCAGGGAACTGGAACGAAGCGGAGCTGGCGGGGCTGGGCGTGACCATCACGGAGCCGGTGTATCTGAAACTGGAGAGCCTGGAGGGAAACCTGCTGGACCTGTCCGCCGACACGGACGGGATCCGGGCCAGGGTGGAGAACGTGGAGGGGGATGTGGCCGGGCTGACCCTGACGGCGGGCCAGCTATCCACCCGGGTCTCTGACGCAGAAAAGAATGTGTCCAAAGTGGACCAGTATGCCCGGAGCATCTCCCTCTCGGTCTCCAACGGGAGCACCAGCAGCACAGTGAAGCTGCTGGCCGGCGGGGTGTCCATCGCAAGCCAGGTCATCAGCATGAGCGGACTGGTCACCTACACGGGGCTGTCCGGCGGGACCACCACCATCGATGGGGCGTGCATCAAGACTGGAACGATTTCCGCCGACCGACTGGATCTGACTGGTGCAATCACCTTTTCAGACCTATCCTCCAGCGTCAAAAATGACATCAGCAACGCCTACTCTATGGCAGAGGAGGCCCAGTCTATGGCCCAAGGGGTGGAGAACACGGTGGACAGGTGGGTCTATCCGGGAACCACCCACATTGATGGGGAGATGATTGAGACGGGCACAGTCCGAGCCTCTACATTGGAGGGAGGGGAGATCAACCTTCTGGATGGGCGTGGACGGACAGCTGGGAGCCTGACGTTGACAGGCGCATCCTCCTACAACGGACGGGCCCTGACCATCGACAGCGGGGCCGTGGCCATCATGGCAAACTACGGTGCCGTATACATGGAGGCGGGAGACGGGGGGTATATGCAGCTGACGGCTGAGGCCTCCTTTGGAGCGGACATCCGTTCGTCCCGGTCTGGGACGTACTCCTGTGGGACCTCCGGCTATCCATGGTCAGATGTGTACGCCAACAACTCCACCATCCAGACGTCGGACCGGAACCGGAAAAACAGCATCGAGTCACTGCCGGAAAAGTATTTGACCATGATGTCCAAGGTGGAGCCGGTGCGGTACAAGCTGAATGATGGGACCTCTGGCCGATACCATGTGGGATTCATTGCCCAGGATGTGGAGGCTGCTATGCAGGCGGCGGGGGTGGACTCTGTGGAGTTTGGAGGGTTCATTAAGGCAAAAGACGAGGACGGGAACGACCTCTATATGCTTCGGTACAGCGAATTTCTGGCTATCCTGTGGGCCAGGCTCCAGAGGCTGGAGAAACAGGTGAAAGGAGAAGCGGCATGAACGAGATCCAGACGGAGATCCGAGAAGCACTGATGCTGGTGCAGGAGATCCCGGTGTGCCGGGAGAATGTGGAGCGGATGGCTCTGGCTAAGGGCCGGCTGGGTAGGGCATTTGAACTGGCAGGCCAGGCGGAACAGAGGGAGGCGGCGGAGGATGGGGAGTAACGCAGTTCCGACGCTTCCCAGCGCCGGAGGGCGTGGGCGGTTCCGCCTGTCCCAGTTTGGCGGATACGACCACAGGCTGGGGGCGCAGGACGGGTACATCTGGGACATGGAGAACCTGACCGGGGACCATGCTCCGGTATTGGCTTCCCGGCCTCCCAGGTGGACGGTTACCACGGTGGCAAAGCCCAACGGCCTGTTCTGCGCGGGGAAGCGCTTCCTGGTGGACGGGACGCGGCTGCTGGTAGATGGGGTGGAAAAGGGCACGGTAGTAGACAGCCAAAAGCTCTTCGCGGCCCTGAGCGGCCGGGTTGTGATCTGGCCGGATAAGGTGGTATACACCACGGACGGAAAACTGGAGCGGCTGGAGGCGGAGTATTCTGCAAAAGGGCTGGTGTTTGGAGACGGGACCTTTGCCGGGAAGCCGGCCAAGGCCAACAGCATCACCACCACGGGGGCAGTGTTCCCCTTCCGGGCCGGGGATGGAGTGACGATTTCTGGGTGCGCTGAGGCGAAGAACAACCTGACCCTGATCGTCCGGGAGATCAGCGAGGACGGCAAGACCCTGCGGTTCTATGAGAACAGCTTTACGCTGGGCTCCGGGTCCGTGACGGAGGCGGGAACGGTAACCCTCCAGCGAAGCGTCCCGGACTTTGATGTGATGTGCTCTGATGACAACCGCCTGTGGGGAGGCAAGGGGGACACCATCTGGTGCAGCAAGCTGGGGGATCCGTACAACTGGAATGTGTTCGATGGGGTGAGCACCGACGCCTGGAGCGTGGATACTGGAACACCAGGGAACTTTACAGCCTGTACCAGCTTCCTGGGGTATCCGGTATTCTTCAAGGAGGACAAGGTATTTAAAGTCTATGGAGACCGGCCCACCAACTATCAGGTGATGGCAAGCGCCACGCTGGGCGTGAGCGCCGGGAGCGGGAAGAGCCTGGCGGTGGCGGGAGAGACCCTGTTCTATCTGTCCCGGGCAGGGATCGTGGCCTATTCCGGCGGGATCCCGCGAAGCATATCAGCGCCCTTCGGCACGGCGCGCTATCGGAACGCCGTGGGGGGGAGCGACGGGATGAAATACTACGTCTCTATGGAGGACGACAACGGGGAATGGTCGCTATTTGTCTATGACCCGGCCCTGGGTGTCTGGCACCGGGAGGACAGCACCAGACTGGTGGCGGCGGACTATCTGGGCGGGGTGAATGGCCTGACGGCGGATGGGCGGCTGCTTCTGCTGGGCAGGCCGTCGGAGGTCCCAGAGGGGTGTGTACAGGATGGGGCTGTTCGGAGCTGGGTGGAGTTTGGAGACATTCCTATGGACAGCTTCGACAGCAAGTATCCGGTGCGGCTGTGGCTGCGGCTGTCATCTGACACGGCGGTTACAGTTGCAGCAGAGATCCAGTATGACGGAGGATCATGGGAGACGGTGGATGCAGTGAAGGGCGGGAGTATGGACCGGTTCTATTTATCCTGCCCAGTACAGCGGTGTGACCACTTCCGCCTGCGGTTGTCTGCGGATGGATCGTGGCGGCTGTGGAGCCTTGAGGTGGAGTTATATGACGGCTCCTATGTGAGAAAGTGAGGCGCAGATATGGCGATCAACAGAAAATATAGCAGTGGGGCAGATGGTGTCCTGCTCAACGACCGAGATCTGGATGAGATCCGGAAGTACGGCCAGGCGTGGAACGAGGCCAGCCAGCGGGGGGACAAGGCCGGGATGCAGGCGGCCCATGACGCGGCGGAGGCCATCCGGGGGAAGTACAACTACTCCGGCGGCGCGGCGGGGAATGAGTACATCGGGCTGGGCAAGAAGAACCAGAGCAACATCGCGGGCCGGCCCACCAAGGTGGACACGGAGAAATTTACCTATGAGAGCGCGCCGTCCTACACCAGCAAGTATCAGGGGGAGATCGATGAGCTGCTGGGGTCCATCCTGAACCGGGAGGACTTCTCCTATGACCCGGATACCGACCCGCTGTACGCCTCCTATCAGAAGCAGTACACCCGGGAGGGGCAGCGAGCCAACGCGGACGCCATGGGGCAGGCGGCGGCCATGACCGGCGGGATGCCCTCCACCGCGGCGGTGGCGGCCGGACAGCAGGCGGGGAACTACTACGCCGCCAAGATGACGGACAAGATCCCGGAGCTTCAGCAGCTGGCCTACTCCATGTACCGGGACGAGGGAGACAATATGCGGCTGAACATGGAGATGCTGACCGCCCTGGAGCAGGGGGACTACAACAAGTACCTGAACGCCCTGAACCAGTACAATACGGACCGGAACTTTGCCTATGGGACCTTCCAGGACCAGAGGAATTATGAGTACCAGCTGGACCGAGACTATGCCAATGACCTGCGCTATGACCAGGAATGGAACTATGGTGTGGGCCGGGACCAGGTGAATGACAGCCGGTACGACAGGGAGTGGCAGCACCAGCTGGACCGGGAGGCCATCGAGGACCAGCGGTATCAGCAGGAGTGGGACTATCAGGTTCAGCAGGACGCACTGGCCCGAGCCGCCCGTGAGGTCAGATCCAGACGGAGCGGAGGAGAGGACTATGAGGAAGAGGACAGAGACAAGGAGGCCAGCGGAGAGGAGACCGATGTTCCTGTGGACCTGAACTCTGTGATCCAGCTGGGATACGGTCCTGTCAGCGACGAGTATCTGCTTCAGCTGGAGGCGGAGGGAGCGATCGAGAGCTATGTGGAGGACGGCAAGAGAAAGTTTCGAAAAAAAGAAGGAGGCCGCTCGGGCGGCTTTGTGATCCCGGGACTGGATTCAATGTTGGGGGTGCGGTAAATGGCGCTGGACGATTTCTCCAAGGGCTATTATGAGAAAAGACGGGCGATGATGGGCCGGGCGCCGGTGCAGGACAGCGGCGATGTGATGCGGAAAGTCAACAAGCAGGTCTATCAGGCAGAGCGGAGCCGCCCAGTCCTGGAGCAGGCGGCCGCGGAGATGCAGACGGAGGGCCGGGAGAGGTCCATTGGAGAGCGGATCGGAAAGACCGTCTCCGGCGCGGCGAAATCCTACCTCTCCTCCCTGACCAACGCAGGCGGAGACGCGGCGCGGACACAGGGTGGGCTGTGGCGTGATTTTACCCGGGACAGCGTGCGGGAATGGCAGCAGGAGATCGACCGCTGGGAGCGGGATCTGTCTGCGTGGCGCGCGGATGGGAGCCTCACCCGGGAAGAGGAGGAAGACCTGACCGGAATGATCCAGGCCAACCGGGAAAAGATCGCCACCTATACCATGGCCCAGGAAGGGAGAAGAGGGTCGGCTGAGGCGGCCCGCGGCCTGGCGGATCAGATCGCCCTGTCCGGGGCGCGCGACACCGACCAGGCGAAGGAGGGCATTGGGGCAGCAGGCCAGTTTGCGGTGGATTCCGGGACTGGCCTGGTCCATCTGGCTGGGGACATTGGCCTTGGGGCGATGACCGGCGGAGCCGCTGCGATTCCCCTTGCGGTCCGAAGTTACGGAGGAAGTTCTCAGAAGGCACGACTGGAGGGAGCGAACGACGACCGGGCGGCGCTCTATGGACTGACAAGCGCGGCAATGGAGGTCGCAACGGGGATGCTGGGCAACGTGGGCCGGATCAATTCCAAGTTCTTCGGCGGCGGCGCGGTGGACGATGTAGTGGAGGGAATGGTCCGTGCGCTGGAACGAAAGGGCGGCGGGAAGCTGAGCCGGGCGTTGCTGAACCGGGCGGGCACTGCGGCGGCAGGCTTTGTGACAGAGGGCGCGGAGGAGGCGCTGTCCGCAATCATCGACCCCTTCCTTCGTCGTGCGATCTACTCCGATGATCCACTGGACGCAGGCGAGATTTTGGGTGACGCCCTGTATGATTTTGCTGTCGGCGGCGCGGTGGGCGGCATTGCAGGCGGGATCGGCGGGACAGACACCACAAGAGGGCTGAGGAGTGCGGAGCGGAATGCAGATGCGGCCATTGACCGGGCCTACGATGCAATGGGAAGCGCCGGCCCCTGGTCCCCCGCGGCTGCGGAGGCGGTAAGAGAGGCCAACGGCCTTCTGGAGCAGGCGGCATGGGCGGCGGCGGAGACGGACGGGATCTCCGGCAAGGCGGCGGACCGGATCCTGAGGGACGAGAGCGCTCTGGAGCAGCTGCGGCAGCAGACGGGGCTGGAGCTTTCCAACGACATGACCCAGTCAGAGCGCCGGGCGGCGGTGAAGCAGGCTGCGAACTGGCTTGCTGTCCTCCAGAAGGAGCAGGGACAGGCGGGCGTCCGGGCCGTGGAGGGAAAGAGAGAGTCTGTCCGTGAGGAACGGCGGGCCGATGGGGACCTCGGCCCCTACGGGACGGAGAACAGGACCGCCGGAGGGGAGAAACAGACTGCGGCCAAGCGGGTGTATGACGCCAAACGGGTCCTGGATGGGGCGCGCGCCTTCGGCGAGAGTGGGGCGAAAGCGCTGGCGGCCGCCTATGATGGCAGGACGGATGCGGAAAGCTATTACGGCGGATTCGCCGCCTACTATCAAGCGGGCATTTCCAACATGGACATGAGAAAGGTGCGCAGCGAGTACGGCGCACAGCTCAGCGAAGCGCAGAAATACGCGGCCTATGTCGCAGGACAGAATGATGCGATCCTCTCCATCCAAAGAGAGCGGCAGGCTGCGCCCTACGCCAAGAGCGCCGGGAGCGACAGCGGCCTGGTCTACGACGACTTTGTGCGGCAGGCTGTGGAGAGCGGACGCGCCATAGAGGATGTGAACGGAGAGACGAGGTCGTACCTCACCGCAGAGACGGCGGCCAAGATCAACAGCGTGGCAAAGTCCCTGGGCGTGCGGGTGCAATTCGTGGACAGCGTGCGCGGCGGCACCGCCAACGCACAGATCAGCGGCAGCACGGTACTGGTGGAGCGTAACAACCCCAACCCGGTCATGGCTGTTGTTGGACACGAAATGACCCACCGGATGCAGGAGCTTGCCCCAGCAGAGTACCGGGAGTTCCGGGACATTATCGCCCAAGAAGAGCAGAGCAGCATTCAGAGACGCGTTGACGCCTACGCCGCCCAGGGTGTAGCGCTGACCTACGAGCAGGCCATGGACGAGGTGGCGGCGGACTACGCAGGGCGCATGATCGACGACGGAAAGGTATTGGATCGCTTCATTGAAGCGCACAAGGAAAACCGGACTCTGCTGGAGAAGGTGCGGGACGCTATCCAGGCCATCGTCCGCAAGCTGACCGGGGCGGAGAAGAAGCAGGCCCAGACCGCCGAGGGCAAGCTGACGGCGGCCCTGGAGGCTGCGGCAAAGCGGACGGAGACCTTGCAAGGGGAGAGCGCCGATGGTACAATGAACACAACAAGAAATTCTTTGAAGGAGGACGGCAGGAATGAACGAGGCAAAGCAGGTAGCGGAGGACCTCAAAAAGGCAGCGGCAGAGAGTTTGGGCAGACCTTTAACGGAGAAAGAAATAAAGGGACTAGAAGCGTTCTCGGAGAGCTTTCTGCTGCTTCTGGACGATACGGAGGAGTAAACCCGTCTTTCGGGCAAACACCTATACGCTCCTGGGCCGAGGGCCATACAGTAGAACCGCCCGAGGGCAGCGTGGCCTATGCAGAGCAGCAGACGGCGGTGGACTACGGCGTGCCCAGCTTTGTTGTGTCGGACATGGTATGGTCCGAGAACAAGGGCCGCACTCCGGCGTTTGCCGCCGGTGGGCAAATCTACTTCCGAGAGATCCTGCCGGAGGAGAACCGGGGAATGTTTGCTCCGCATGAAATCACCCATGTGATGAGGCAGGTGGGTTACAAGCCCTATCTGGAGTTTGTGGAACGAACCTCTGAAATGCTGAACATGAGCGATCCGCTGACACGTCAACTTTTAGACCATACTGCAAAGCATCAGGGCGTGGATGGCACCGACGCAGACCCTACGCGACTGTATGATGAGCTGAACGCTACTATTTATGGGCACTATGCAGCAAATAAAATGGAAGGGTTGCACGCTTCTCTGCATCAGGTATTCTACGATTTTGATGCCTATATTTCGGAACTGGACGAGCTGCACGAGCGGTTTAAGGCAGATAACCAAAGGAAAACCCGCTTTTCCCTCAAGTCTCCTGTGGAGGAGACCTGGATCAGGCAGGCCAAGACCTTGCAAGCCGGGGTAGACGGTGATACAATGGGCGCAACGAGAAATTCTTTAAAGGATCTGACCGAGGGAGAGCGGAGCGCGCTGCTGCAATACAAGAGCAGCGAGAGTTACAAGATCAATGCCAAGCTGCGGGACGGCATCTCTCTGACCGAGGCGGAGCAGAAAATGGTGGACGAGCTGGACCACGCTCTGGAGAAGCTTCCCCGTGTGGAGGGTACGGTGTACCGCACACTGAACTTTGACGATGTTTTTGCCCCCCAAGAGGAGTATGAGGCTTTTATTGTCCAGCACGCCGAGGGGGTATTCACACGTTATAAAGCATATACTTCCGTATCGACTAAGACAGACGGGTATCCATTGGCCGATGGAACCCAATACGGCGTGACACTGGAGATTGCCAGCCGGAACGCCAGGGACCTTGCGGGCTTGGGGAACAACTTTGAAAGCGAAGCGCTTTTCCCGCGCCGCTCTGTGTTCGACATCACCAGGGTGACAACCGACAAAAACGGGCACACCCGCATCTATATGGAGGAGGTACAGATCAATGGCGGAGACCAGCATCAAGGACATGATACCCAAAAACGCGGCGTGGCAGTGCGCGACCTGCAAGAAGCACATTCCGCACACACTGACCTGTATGGCGTATCCGAAGCAGATACCGGAGGAAATTATGGACGGAGAGAAAACCTGCAAGGAGAGGGAGAAGAAGTAGAGCGCTACTCCCTCAAAGCCGGTACGGAAAACAAGAGTGCCGCCGCGCTTCAGGAGGAGAACGAGCTGCTGCGGGAGCGGGTGGAATACTGGAAGGGGCAGACCCGGCGTACCAAGCGCGTCACTACGGACAAAAAGGCGGTACAGAAGGCGGCCCGGGAGCTTATCCGCTCCTATGGCGCGGACCTGGACGCCGGAGACATCACCCAGGACATCCAGAGCCTCTACGACTACGTCGCAAGCGGCTATGACGGCAAGGACGAGCTGACCTACACCGAGGCACGCCGCAGGGCGGAGGCCATTGCTGAGAAACTGGTGGGCAACGCTGTGGCCGTGGATGAGACCTACGAGCAGTACAGCGATCTGCGGGCGTATCTGCGGTCCACCACCCTGTCCCTCTCTGAGGAGGACAGCAGGGACATCCCGGACTATGGAGACTGGCGCAAGCATCAGATGGGGCGCATGGTCATCCGCAAGGGGCACACCAACATTGACCAGGTGTATCAGGAGATGTCCGAGATGTGGCCTGAGTTTTTCGACGAACAGCGGGAGAACAACCCTGTGGACCAGCTGCTCCGCATCGCGGAGGTCATGGACGGCATCTACAACGTGGAGGAATACAACCCCTTCGACCCCTATATGCAGCAGGCCATCACCGGTGCGGCCAACGAGATCATGGAGCGGTTCTTTGACCTGCCCCAGACCCGGGCCACTTTCGCGGACCGTCAGGCCCGGAAACTGGACGACGCCAAGGCCAAGGGTCGGGAGCGGGTCCAGAAGGTCCGGGAGCAGAATGCAGCCCGCCTTGCGGAGCTGCGGCGGCAGAACCGGGAGCGGACCGAAAAGGCCGTGGAGCGGGAGCGGACCCGGCGGGCGGAGCAGATCGGCAAACTGAAACAGCGGTACAGGGAGAAGGACGCGGCGGGCCGGGAGCGCCGGAGCGCCCGTGAGCTGCGGGCCAAGATCATGCGCCACGCCAGCGCCCTGTCCCAGAAGCTCCTCCGCCCCAGCGACAAGCAGCACATCCCCGAGAACCTGCGCCAGGCTGTGGCTGCCATACTGGAGAGCATCAACCTGGAGAGCGCCTACACCACGGACCCGAACACCGGCAAGCGGGTGAAGGATGGACCCGGCACGCCCACCAAGCGCACCGAGGCGTTTCGGGCGCTGCGGCTGGCCTATGCGGAGATCGCCAAGGATGGCGGAGACTACACCCTTATCATTGACCCGGACCTGATGGACAACCTCAACGAGCTGGAGTCCATGAAAAACACACCTATCGCGGATATGGGCATGGACCAGCTCGCCACCGTATGGGCCACCCTCAAGGCGGTGGAAGCATCCATCCGCACGGCCAATAAGATGCTGGGTGCCTCCCGGTTTGAGACGATCTCCGGCTTTGCCGACGGTATCCGCTCCGACAACATCCTCCGGCAGGACCGTGGGGACTACCGGGGCATTGCCGGCAAAGTTGACCGCCTGGTGAACCTGGATATGCTGACCCCACAGGGCTATTTCCACCGGCTGGGCAAGACCGGCGAGGAGCTGTTCCGCATGATGCGCGCGGCCCAGGACCGACACATTACCATCATGCAGCAGGCCCAGGATAAAACGGCGGAAATCATCGGGAAAACCGACGTCAACAAGCTGGAGCGGGAGAAGCACACCTTTGAGCTGAGCGGTGGGAAGGTGACCATGAGCACAGCCCAGATCATGGGCCTTTACGAGCTGATGAAGCGCAAACAGGCCCAGGACCATATCCTTAAGGGCGGCATCCGACCCGACACTATCAGCAGCGGGCGGGGGCTGCGGGAGGACCGGCGCTCCGACCCCGTGAAGGTGAGCATGGACGACCTTGCCACCATCACCGGCACACTGACGGAGGAGCAGATCAGGATTGCCGACGGTCTGCAAAAGTTCATGGGGGGAAATCTGGCGGAGCTGGGCAACGAGGCGAGTATGGCCGTGTACGGCTACCGCAAGTTCACGGAGAAGGACTACTACCCCATCAAAGTGGACAAGAACCAGACCAAGCGGGACATCTCCAAAGAGGCGCAGGTGGCCACCATCGCCGGGCGCGGCTTCACCAAGAGCGTGACCCCCAAGGCGAACAACGCTGTCATGCTGGAGAGCATCTTCGACACTTACTCCAGCCATGTCAACGACATGGCGACCTATGCGGCGTGGCTGCCTACCATGGAGAACATCCGTCGCATCCGGGACTTCACGTTCCGGGACAGCGAGGGCAACCGAACGGGAGATGTAAAGTCCATCATCGAACGGGTATTTGGCAAGAACGGAAATGCCTACCTCAACAAGCTGGTGGACGACATCAACCAGGGGGTGCGGCCAAACGGAACCGGCAACTTCACCGACGCCCTGGTGGGCAACTACAAGGCGGCGGCTGTGGCCGCCAACATTCGGGTCGTCCTCCAGCAGCCCACGGCTATCCTCCGGGCTATGAGCAGCCTGGACCCCAAGTACCTGCTGGCCGGTACGGTCAAGCGGGGTGACTGGGCCAAGGTCAAGAAGTATGCGCCTATCGCCGTATGGAAGGACTGGGGCTACTTTGACATCAACACGGGCCGCCAGATGAAGGACGTTCTCCTATCCTCTGACAGTGTGATGGAGAAGGTCAAGCAGGCAGCTATGGCCGGAGCGGGCAAGGCGGACAGATTTGCGTGGGCGCGGCTTTGGAACGCTGTGGAGGCGGAGACGCGGGACAAGCGCCCCGGCCTCAAGCCTGGAACGGAGGCATTCTACCAGGCCGTCAGCACGCGGTTTTCTGAGGTCGTGGACCAGACGCAGGTGGTAGACGGACTTCTCCAGCGGTCTCAGATCATGCGCTCCCCCGATGCTCTTACGAAAATGGCGACCTCCTTCATGGCGGAGCCGACCAAAACCTACAATATGTTTGTGAATGCGGTATACGATCTGCGCCACGCAACAGGAAAGGATGGCCGGAGCAATGCCAAACGCGCCCTTGCAAGGACCTCCGCTGCGCTGGTGGTATCCTTTGCGGTAAACGCAGTCATGCAGTCCATCGTGGACGCGCTGCGGGACGACGACAAGGAACGGGACTATTGGGAAAAATTCCTGACGGCATACACCGGCTTCACCGGCGAGGAGGAGACGGCCCTGGACTATTGGAATAGTTTTTGGGACGGCAACCTGGAGGCCAACTTCAACCCGGCGGGCTACATCCCCTATTTCAAGGACCTGGTCTCCATTATGCAGGGGTATGACGTGTCCCGGATGGATATGGAGCCGGTCAGCAAGGTTCTGGAGGCGGCTGCCAACATGAAAAAAGCTCTCTCTGGAGAGGGTAAGTATTCCGTGGCCGGTGCGTCTGCAAATCTGCTTGCGGAGGTATCCAGGCTGCTGGGCATCCCAGTAGCAAACCTCAAGCGGGACATCCAGGCGGGCATCACCACAGCGGCCATCGAGACGGACAACTACCTGATGCAGTACCGCATCGACAAAGCCCTGCTGAACATGGGCTACCAGGGAAACACCAAGAACTTCTACGACATCCTCTACAACGCCAGCATCAATGACCGGGAGGCATACGAGACCATCTATGCTGACATGGTTGCCAGCGGGATGCCGGAGGATAAAATCCGAAACGCGATGGAAAGCCGCATGAAGCGGGACCAGGGCGTGGAGAGTGTCGGAGACCTGGAGCAGCGGTATCTCTCTCCAAGCCAGGAGCGGCGCTACAACAGCACGCGAAACAGCATGGCGGGCAGCTCGGTATGGACCGCTGCCAGCAGGGACCAGCAAGAGGCTGCGGAGAAGGACCTGTACGACCTGACTGTGGGCAACGACAGCGGCGAAAAACTCCAGGAGAAGATTGCTGCTGGCGCTGCCTATGGCATCAGCGAGGCGGACTACCTCCTCTACCGGCTGGCCCTCCATGTAGCTGACCAACCAACGGAAAACGGGAACCTGGGCAGCTATACCGGCGAGGAAGTCCAGACGGCCATTGATATGCTGCCCGGCCTTGATGACGAGGCCAGGGCGTATCTGTGGGAGGCCGCAGGCAAGAGCGAAAAGAGTAATCCCTACAAATGAGAAAGAGGGCCGGGAGTTAGTCCCGGTCCTCTTTCTTTCTCTTGCAAGCGAAATATGCGACGACGGATATGCCGCAGTATATAGCAAAGCATACCCTCTCTGCACCTTCGGCAGTAGTCCCCATCAGTGCGCAAAGCACGCTGCTAAAAACGATGCCCCCTGCCACCCATAGAATTGCAAGGCCAGCCGCTTTCAATTCGTGCTGCTTTATCTCTCCTCTTACCACGCAAATTGCGATGAACACAACTGCGGCGAGCGGTAGGCCGAACTGCGCCAGTAGGAATATTCCGTATAGAATATTATCCATACATTTTCCTCCATCTAAAAGTCCGCTTGATTTTTGCTTCTGATGTATCGGTTGCGCTGCATGGCCGCTTTAATACAACAACACAAAAAGATTAAATTTATTATAGCTGACCGCTCCATGAAAATCAATGAGGCCCGGGAGAGATCCCGGGTCTCTTTTTGTGCACAGAGAGGCGCAACAAAGCAGAAATTTTTGCGTGTTTCGGGGCGCGGCGAGACAATGGACCTGCTATGCTGGAGAAAATGCAAGAGGGAGGAGTCATGGAATGGAGGAGTTGACGCGGATCCTGGCGGCATGCTCGCCGGTGCTGGCTCTGGTAGCCGGTTGGGCGGCCGGGCAGCTGCGGTCCGTTCACAAAAAGGACAGGGCCATGGAAAACGGGGTGAAGATGCTGCTGCGGGCCAAGCTGATCGACAAGTGCCTGCACTACATCGAGAAGGGCAGCGTGCCGCCGTTTGCCCTGGAGACCATCAAGGGGTTGTATCAGTCCTACCTGGAGCTCGGAGACGGAGATCCGTCGGTCGGGGATCTGGTGGGTCGGGTGGAGCAGTTAGAAATTAGAGGGGGGTGAGAATATGGACTTTGGAATTGCGAGCGTGGCGGCCATCACGGTGATCTGCTATCTGATCGGCCAGGTGGTCAAGGCGTCCGGGGTGGACAACAAGTGGATCCCCATCGCCTGCGGCGTGTCCGGCGGACTGCTGGGCATCGCCTGCATGGCCCTGGCAGTGCCGGATTTCCCGGCTACCGACCCTGTAACGGCTCTGGCCGTGGGTATTGTGAGTGGCCTTGCTGCTACCGGTGTCAACCAGGCGGCCAAGCAGCTGAGCAAGTGAACCTGATAACATGAGAGGAGGAACGCAAATGAACGCCAATTACATCTATGATATTTTTGAGACTCGTGAGAAGCTGGACCTTCCCGGCCTGACTCTTGCCCTGGCCCATCACCAGAATGACAATCCCATTCCCGAGGGTATGACTGATAGTGGCATTCGAAAGTTCATTGGCGGCCACTACGAGGCTCTGATGGACGCCTTCGCGGGCCACGACCGTGAGGCCTTTGCGGCCGCCGTGGATGCGGGCGTCAAGGAGGACGAGGAGCGCAAGGCCGCCTTGGAGGCCGGTCAGGAGGTGTGACCCCATGCTGATCTGCATCGATGCGGGTCACTACATCGGGACCCCGGGGAAGCGGTGCCTTAAGCGCATCGACCCCGGGGAGACCCGGGAGTGGACCCTGAACAGCCGGGTGGCGGACAAGCTGGAGGCCATCCTGGCGGGGTACGACTGTCAGACCATGCGGGTGGACGATGTGACCGGCAGGCGGGACGTGACCCTGTCCCAGCGGGTGGCGGCGGCCAACCGGGCCAAGGCGGACGTGTATCTGTCCATCCACCACAATGCCGGGATCAACGGCGGCTCCGGCGGCGGGATCGTGGCCTACGTGACCCCCAGCCACCAGAAGCAGAGCGAGGTGGTGCGGGACGCGGTGTACCGCCATACCGTGGCGGCCACCGGCCTGCGGGGCAACCGGGCGCAGCCGCTGGCGGAGCAGAGCCTGTATGTGCTCAACTATACCACCATGCCGGCCACGCTGATCGAGCTGGGGTTTATGGACTCCACCACGGACACCCCCATCATCCTGACGGAGCAGTTCGCGGACCAGGCGGCGGCCGGGCTGGCGGCGGCCCTGGTGGAGGTGTATGACCTCCAGCCCAATGGAGGCGAGCAGGTTCTGATGACTGCCGTGCCGGCGGAGGATCTGACGGTGGAGCTGGTGGACCGGCCAAAATCGGAGTGCGGCGACCGCTGCGCCAATGCGGGGTATTTTGCCAATTATTCTGAGGGTGGGGAGCCGTTTACCCTGCCTGTGGGGCATCTGGTGGCGGACTACAATGCCTCAGGGAAATGGACGAGGCACTACTGCCAGGAGCGCGGGCGGTTCCAGTGGGACCGGTTCACGTTTGACGCTGGCCGGTGGGTCTATGCCAACCCTATGTACGGGAAGGCGATCTCCACTCTGCTGATCTCTGGCGGCAAGGCCCGGGTGGAGGAGATCCGGACGGTGCCGGAGGGGACGGACTACGCCGTGTCCGGCATCCCCGTGCTGCGGGCTGGGAAAGCCTGCACCACCGCCCAGGCCAAGGGGCAGGGCTGGGACACCTCCCCGCTGCGGGCCACCTGGCACACGCTGGTGGGCCTCAAGGGGGACGGCATGGTGGTGTACGTCATGGGGTGGCAGTCCAGGACAACAAATCTGCTGGACAGCGGCGAGGCCGCCCGGGTGTTCCGGGGGCTTGGCTTTACCGACGTGCTCAAGCTGGACGGCGGCGGGAGCTACTACCAGAGCCGGGACGGGGCGGTCTCCAAGACCGCGGAAAACCGGCGGATCAACAGCGTACTGCGCTGGACGGTGAGAGAGGAGGAGCCGGAGTTGACGGAGGAGCAGGCATGGTTTGACCGGATGATGGAGGACTGGATGGCCCGCAAGGCCAAGGAGCCAGCCAGCCAGTGGGCCCAGGCGGGCCTGGAGCAGGCAAAGGCCAAGGGCATTACCGACGGGACCAGACCGAGAAGCATGGCGACCCGGGAAGAGGTCGCGCTGATGGTAAATAAGGCAGTCGAAATCAGATAGATCAATGGTGCGCAAGGGGGTGTTGGAAAATGCTCTATTGCTTATCTATTGCTCAAAAAAACCTCAAATCCATTGAGGCTCAATAGATTGCCTTTGTATGGGGTTCAAGAGGCCCTGAGTTCGAATCTCAGCACTCGGACCAAAAGTGATGG
>OJRL01000439.1_pt1 | contig 25667 bp, 14 predicted proteins | sample 1599191 | NCBI WGS metagenome assembly OJRL01 (sample SAMN03922537, study PRJEB24848) | human gut metagenome | isolation source: stool sample | host: Homo sapiens | place: Germany | collected 2010-05
CCCTTACGGAACACCCACGCCGCCTCGAAGAATCCCTTCGGGCCGTTCGCGTTGCTGTCCGCGTCCTTCATGGTGTGGAGGTTCGGCGTGGTGCCATCAGCCTTGGTTTCCACCTCGGTGTATGAGGTGCGGCCGGTTGTGGCGTCCTTCTTCATCTTGATGGCGAGCTGAGTGCCGAACGTACCAAAGTGCAAATATCCGGTGCCATCCTCGTCCACAAAGAATGCCGGATCGATGGTTTCAATCTGGGTTTGCGATGTGGTGAGCAGCGGCTTACCGATGGCATCCTTCCACGGGCCGAGCGGACTCTTCGACTTGGCCACGCCGATGGCGAACGGGTCCTGTCCAGCCGCCTCAGAAGCCTTGTCCTTCACCGGCACGTAGTAGTAGAACCAATCATCGGAAGTGTCGCTCGGGGTGCCGTTATCGTCGGCGTTCGGAGTGCCGTTATCGTCGGTCACAACTTGGCCAGCGTATGCGCCATCACCGGTAGCCCAGCTGAATAGGTCGGCCTTGGCGATGGTCTTGTAATGTGTCCATTTGCCTCGATTGAGACCATCTTCATCGGTGACGTATACGCCCCAATCCTTCATATTGAAGGAGCCGTAGTCAGGCGAAGCCTCATCGTGACCAGTGAAAACGAAGAGTTTGCCGTCATAGCTCAGCGCGGACGCATCCGCAGAGTAGTAGTTCTGCGAAAGATCGTTCGGGGTGTCAATACCCTCGTTCTGCCCGATGGGGTTGCGCATGTAGCTGGGCAGTGCGCTATTGTCGATTTGGGTGACGGTGACATCAGGATTGTTATACGGCAGTTCGTTATACGCGTGACCGGCAACGCTGGGCGCGTTGTCAGCGGTGGCTGAATCTGCGGCCATTGCGGTCGGCGCGAGGGCAAGGCCTGGCAGCAATGTCGCTGCGGCGACGAGTCCACCGGCCACCGCGCGAACCGATTGCGCGGATACATGGAAACTCATAGTGCTCCTCATTGAGTGAGTGAAAAGAGTAATGATGGGTAGAAGGAAAAGGCTAGAGCCCCCTCTGTGAGGGGGCTCACTCGGCAGAATGACTCCGTTGCGGGTCAGGCAGAGTGGCGGGCCGAACCGTGAGCACCGGACTGGCGGCGCTTCAGGATGGTCACACCCGCGGCGGCGAACAGCACAGCGAGAATTCCGACACCGAGCACAGCCACACCCGTGTTGGTCAGGCTGCCCTTGTTGTCGTTCTGCTTGCCGTCGGCCACGCCGGGCTGCTGGGAGCCGGGCTTCTGCTCCGGCTTCGTGGCCCAGAACGCCTTGTCGAGAGCATCCTGTGCGGCATCGACGTCGGCCTGCTTGGCGTCCTTGTCGTCGTACACCTTCTGAGCGGCGGCAATCTGGCTCTGCAGAGCCTGCCATGCCTTCTCGGTGTACTTCGACTTGTCAGCCTTCTTGGCCTGCTCGATGGAAGCCTTGAGAGACTCCTTCTTCACCGTTTCGGCGGCGGGCTTCTCTTCCAAGGCCTTGACGGCCTTGTTCAGCGAAGCGAACGCTTCCTGGACGGCGGCCTGAGTGACCTCACCGGCCTCATCGCCCTTGAGCACATCTTCCGCAGCCTCGATGGCCTTGTTCAAGGCCTCGACACTCTTATCCGTGTACTTGCCGGAAGCGGCCTCGGCCTTGGCCGTGTCGATGGCCGCCTGCAACGTGGACTTCTCCACGTCGGTGGCGAGCGCAACGAGCGCCTTCTGGCCGTCCTCGAGCTTGGTCACCTGCTCGGCGACCTGTTCTTCGGTGGCATTGACATCGTCGTACACAGCCTGGGCAGCGTCAATGATTTGCTGGAACTCAGCCCATGAAGCGGCGGTGTAGCAGCTTGCATCGAGGCCGTTGGCTGCGTCAAGAGCCGACTTGAGCGCGGTCTTGTCGACCGGGGTAGGTTCAGGCTCGGTGCCGTCAATACCATGCACGCCCCACTCGGCCACGGCGGCCCCGAAGGTGCTGCTGCCGGTGTACGGAGTGAGCACGAGTCGCAGCGACTTGGTGGTGACCGGCTTGAAGGTCACAGCGCTCCAACCCTTGGCATCGGTATCCGCACGAGAAGCCGGCGAATTACGCACGACGGTGTAATCCTCGGTGGGCTCGACGTCCTTCCAAGAACCATCCTCGGCGAGGTACTGAATCTTCCAAGCGTCCGGGACTTCCAGACCACCCTTCGAATCGTCAGTCTCAGCGAAGTTGGCCCAGAACTGGGCGCGGCTCTGGTCAATGGTCACGGACTGACCGAAGTCGTACTGGGCGTACATGCCGTCCTTTGCCTTGCCCCAAGAACCCCAGACCTTGTCGTTGACGTTCTGATCATCCGTGGTCGGCCAAGTATCATCGACGACTACGCCGTCGTTGAGCTTGCCTTCGGCCGGCGACCAGGGCGCCTCGGAATCAGGCGAAATGGTGGTCCTGGTCGCCTTGCCTTCAATCCAACCGACCAACGGCTCAGGCTCAGGCTCCGGAGTGGAGGAACCGTTCGGGTCGGCAACCACGTGGACAGTGAGCTTGGCAGCTGCGGAAGATGAACCGTCGTCGACGGTACCAGCCACCTCGTAGTCACCAACCTTGGTCAGGTCGATGGCCTTGATGTCGGCATCCTTCCACGTGACCTTGCGGTCGTCGTTGTATCCGTTCGGGAACTTCACCGGAACCGTGGCGGGCAGGTCGATGGACTTGGCGTTCTGGTAGACGGTCTGCTCAACCGGCTGCGCATTACCCACGGTCTGCGATGCGGTATCGGAACGAGCCGCGATGTGTGCAACCGTACCGTTCAGCGCACCGGCGACGGTGCCCTTGACATCGAATACGGCATCGGCGGCCAGCTGAGCGTCGGTCACCTTACCCCACGCGACGGCGAGGTCACGGCGAGAACCGTCGGTGTATACGGCGCTCACGGTGGATGGCAGCTTCAGATCATCAGCCTTGGAACCGGTCTGCACCAGTCGGTTGACTTCGTCCACGCTCACCGGCTCGATGGCGTACGCCTCGAACTCGGAAGCACCCACGATGGCGCCCTTCGGGAAGACCACGCGCAGCTTGTCGGTTTCGACGGCGTCGGCGAACTTCACTTCGTTGCCTTCGTTCCGGTTGACCGTGTAGGACTGGCCGTCAGCCAGTTTCACATCCTGCCAGTTACCGTCAGCGTCAGCGTACTGGAGCTTCCAAGATGAGACCATCGGCACGCCACCGCCATCGGTCCAGAAGAAGACCTTGGCCTTCTTCAGCGGCACCTTGCCGGCCCACTTCAGTTGCAGCCACGGCTCCACACCAGTGGAGTCGCCCCAGTTGTTCCAGGTCTCGTTCGGCGTGTTGGCGTATACCACCTGACCGTCGATGACCTTCTTGGCGTTGTCCTTCGGCTGGTAGCCGTTGGTGTAGCTGGCAGAGGCGCTCGACTGCGGGGCTACGTTCACGGTACCGTCAGAGGGGATGCCGTGAACGGTGATTTCCTTGGAGCCTTCCTTCTCGCCATCGGAAGCGGTGAGCTTCAGGACGTAGTCACCCTCCTTGTTGAAGGTGACGGTGGTGCTGGCAGCGGAGGCGTCCACGAACTTCGCAGTACCGCCTTCCGGACCGGAGACCTGGGACCATGTGGTGGTGACGTCGCCTTCTGCGGGCAGACCGTCATCCTTCACCGTACCGACGAGCTTGGCACCAGATGAGGTGCTGGAAGACACGTAAGCATCCACCTGCGGAGTCTGGTTCTCGGAAGTGCCGTCAGCCTTGATACCGGTGTTGTAGGCTTCGATCTCCTTGACACCGACGGCCATGCCGGCCTGCGGCGTGAAGGTGACGCGGATGGTCGTGGTCTCCACCGGAGTGAACTGGATACGGTTGTAGTTCGCGCCCGCGTAGTTCGGGGTGCGCACCTGATCCGCAATCGGGGCCCATGTGCCATCATCCTTCTGGTACTCCAACTTGTAGTTGGCGGGCTCGGCATAGCCGGAGATGGTCTGGCTGGACGAGCTCTGGTAGAAGTACAAGCGGATGTCGTCGATCTTCTGCTTGCCGTCCTTGAACTTGATATTGAGCGTGTCGGTCTTGTTCTCAGAGCCCTTGGTACCCCAGAACGATTCCATCACGGTCTTGCCGTCCACCGCGTTCTTGGCCGGGTAGTTGGTGTCCTTCTCGGCGTAGGTGGTACCGGTCACGTCCGCGTCCTTGGCCACGTTCGTGGTGGACTTGGAGGCGGAGTCGACGTTGGTGCCGGACTTGGCGAACAGGTCGGTCACGCGCTGATCGGCATTGAAGGTAACCTGATTGGCGGCCTTCACGTTCTTGACGGCTTCGGCGCCGACGGTAACCTGGGCACTGGAATCGTCCTTGACCTCGACCGTTCCCGCAGCCGGGTCATAGATGAGGTGCGCCAGCTTGTCGGAGGTGAAGGCGAGCTTGCCGCCCACGTACAGGCTGTAGCCAGCAGGACCACCGTAGTGGCTGCCGTCCTTGTCCCATACGATGGAGACATCCTGATCGTGGTAGCGCAGGTTGTTTACCGTGAAGTAGTTCCAACCGGGGATTTCGATCGGGTTTAGCTCAATCTTGTTGTCCTCGCGCGGCACCATACCGGCTACGTCCTCGACCATCGTCCAGTTCGTGGTGCCGAGCTGGGTGTGGTGGATCCAGGAGCGGTAGGTGATCTTGCCGCCGTTCTGTGCGGCGTCAAGGTTCTTGTCGAGGTTGTTGATCACGCCGTCACCGTTTACATCGCCGACGTTGTTGTTATCCTCGTTCCAGAACTCGTTTTGATCAAGGTAGTTGTTATCGCCGCCCTGATAGTGCGCGAACGCCACCCAGTACAGCAGTTTCTTGAACTGCTCATTGGTGATGTAACCGTTCTTGGCTGCATCGTAGTTGCGAATACCGGCCGAGTAGACCTGCAGCAGCGGCTGTGCGTTGATAATGGAGAAGTTGTTGGAACCGGGGAAGTTCAGCGCCGCCTTGTCCGCTTGGTTGGCGGTGAAGAACGGGAAGATCGGGAACTCGTTGGAATCCTCGAACAGGCGCAGAGCCTTGTTGTAATCTTCGTTGCCGGTAGGCATCAGGCCTTCGGAGTACGGGTAGTAGTTATTGATCTCCTTGTACTTGGCGAAAGCACCGTCGTTCAGCCACCTGTGCTTGAGCAGGTTGTCGGACTTGTCCCACAGTTCAGTGGTGACTTCTTTCTGGATCTTGTCGGCGATGGCCTGCATCTTCTCGGCGTTGGCGGTATCGCCAGCAGCCTTGTATGCCTGAGCAGCCGCGTTAGCGTTGGCCCACATATTGGCGGAACCATCGGCGCGATCCATGCGCTGGCCGGAGCGACCCGGCTCAGAGAAGGAAACGGCGTCGGCATCGTTACCGGTCATCGACCACCAGGACCAGTCAATCAAGCTGTTGTCATTGTTGTTCTGGTTGTCGTTGTTGTCCGGCTCGCTCTTGGAAGCGAGTAGACCTTGCACGTCCTCGGCACCCTGGTCGGCCAGCTTCTCGGCCACGGTGGACGGACCGCCGTGCACCTTGTAGGAGTCCCAGCCGGCGCGCGTGATGTACTGCGTGTAGCTATGGTTCCAGTTGGCCGGGTCGCCCGGATTGTCGTGGTAGTAGTAATAGCCCGCCTTGCTCTTCTTGGCGGTATCGCCGGCGGAAAGCCAGGTGCCGTAGGAGTACTCGGGGTTGCGGAACCACTTGGTGTCCATCATGAACATGCCGGAGGTGAGCACGATCTGGTTGTTGTAGCCGAGCACACCCTCGATGGAGGTCGGGTACTGGAAGGTGTTGCCAGGTATGTTGGCGTCGAGCATGTTGAAACGACTCAGCCACCAGCGGTAGACCACGGTCTTATCGATGTTGTCTTCCGGAGTGTCCACATAGGGAGCGTTATCGACCCACCACTTGTTGTAGGTGGTCACGGAATCCTTGTAGGAGGCGGCAGCATCCTTAAAGTCGCCGGTGTAACGGGCCTCATATTCCTTGGTGGAGTCAGGCAGTTCGTTGGCGATCAGGCCGAGCTGAATCTTGACGGTCTGCGGTTCGTTGGCCTTGAGGCTCAACGTGCTGGTGAGTTTGCCACCGCTGACGATCCAGTTGGAACCGTCCTGGTTGTTGGCGGAGAAGCGCGGATAGATGGTCGTCAGGTTGTTCTTGACGTTCACGCGGCCAGTAAGTTCGGTGGCACCATCAGCACCCTCGGCGGCGAACGGCGAGGCCGTGGTCAGTGTGACATCGCGGTCCTGCGTGCTTTCCACGGTGAGGTTCGCAACCATCACGTTGTTGTAGGTGATGTACTTAACTTCCTTGATCTTGAGGCTCTTGCCACCGGTCTGGAACAGGGAGGTGAAGTAGCTCGGTGTCTGCTTGCGCTGGGAGGCGTCTTCGTTAAGGGTCTGGTTTGCACCGTCAGCGTTTACGGTAACGGTAAAGCCATCCCTGTTGGTCTCATCCCAGTAGGCGGTGTTACCCACAAAACCGAGCCGATTAGGCGTGTGCGTGTACATGTAGGCGGCGCGACCACGGGTGAACAGGTAGTTGTTGCCGTCGGAGCCTTCATACGAGTAAGCACCCTTGTCGTTCGTGCCTTTACCAGTTGGCTGTGCACCAGTACGGGTGAGAATCTTATCGATCCAGAAGTCATGGTCGGTGTCGGTGCCGGCCAGGTTCTTCACGTCGTTATCGAATGTCTCCTGCAGATAGCTGGCGGCAGGGTTATATGTGGTGTTGTTCGCCGCCGTCTTCATCGGATCATCAGATCCCTTGAACGACGGATATGCCACATCCGCATTCTTGATGACGGGCGTATCGGCTGCCTGCGCGGTGACTGCACCGCCGGTGGCCAGTGTGGCGACCGCTGCAACCGCGCCGATTGACGCAAGCCACCGCTTTCGTGTTGATTGATGCATTCCTGCTTGGACCTCTCCGCCCCGGTCTTTCGCGTCTTCGCTCAGGCTACGTCGCGTCTATGCGACCAGGACTTCTTCTGTGGATGCTGGGCCGCAGAGCCCGTTCTCCATCAGTTTCCTTTATTGGTTATTGGGTTCACCGGAATGAGTGTCTTCAGTAAATCTGGTGTGATATCCGCCATGGATATCCCGGTTGGAGCAATTCACCGAAGCTGATTCCACATCATAACCGAGCGAATACGGTTTCACAACTTTCCCTCAGTGATATCAACCATCTTATACAACAAAAACCCGGTAATTTCTCAGCTTTCGCATTTATTTTCGCATTAGAGCATTGCTGCGTTTCGCCGTGTCGCAGTACCTACGGCGCAACGATTCAGCCTCGCTGAATCAGGAACCAACAGGCTCCCGCTGGCGGGAGCTGGCTCGCAAAGCGAGACTGAGGGTGGCTTACACGGTACCGCTTATGACCGCCCTCAGTCGACTCCGCCGACAGCTCTCACAGCAGGAGCATATAATTAAAAAATAATCTCCTGCACGGGTATTACCCCGCACAGGAGACCTCATTCCCCGGATGTGTTTTCGGCTCCAATCGATACTGACATCCGGCCTATGCCGTCATCGACTTATTACAGACGATGGCGGCATAAGTATTTTTTTGCCGGCCAGTTGCGCGCAGGCCGGCATATCGCCGATATTTATCGACGCTGGAAGACACGCATCTCGCCTATCTCGCGGTTGGCCCACGAGTAGTACGGCACCAAGCGCAGCGTCGCGGGTTCGCCCGCACGCGGTTCGTCGGCATCCACGTACAGCGGCGCGTCATCCTCGTCGGCGTGCTCGCGCACTGCCGGCAAATCAACGGTATCGACGCCACCCAGCAAGTCGGCCTGGAAAGCCACAGCGGCATCCGCACCGGTGACGCCATCGGCCAGACGATAGTTCCACAGATCACCGGGGTTATCGACCTGTTCGGCGCAGTAGACCAGCGGACCGCGCATAACGGCCACCTGGCCGGCGTCGGAGCGCACGCGGGAGTTGGCGCGCACGAACTTGACGGACATGTCGAGCTCGAGCGCAATCTCCAACGTATCGCCGGCGTTGACCACAAGGTATACGAAGCCGTCTTCCAGCGAACCCACTGCGGGCTTGCCGTTCACGGTCAGCGTGTAGGAGCCCAAGGACCAGCCGGGGATGCGCAGTCCAAATCGGACCGAGCTGTCCGCAGCGCTGGCGGGCAGGCTCACCGTGTATTCCACGTGACTGTCCCACGGGAAGTCCGAACGCTGTTCGACCGTAAGGCCGGAAGCAAAATCGGCCTTGTTGGCGATGAACTGGTGGCTCAGCACGGTCTTGCCGCCGTCGCGCTCGGTGTAGATGTAACGGTCCACTGAAGCGATGAGTCGGGCGATGTTGGCCGGGCAGCATGCGCAGCCGAACCAGTCGACACGGTGGGAGAGCACGTGGTGGCGGTCCGGGTTATCCAGTCCGTCAGGCGTGGTCTCCAGTGCATTGACGTAGTAGTACTGCTTGCCGTCGAGCGAGATGCCGGCAATGGAACCGTTGAACAGTCCGTCAAGCGAGATGCCGGCGATGGAGCCATTGAACAGTTCCTTCTCCAGCACATCGGCGTATTCGCCCTTGGGCTCGAGGTCGAGCATCTGCTGGGCGAACATGCTCATAGCCACGGAAGCACAGGTCTCACCGTACATCGTGTCGTTCGGCAGATCATAGTCGTAGGTGAACGACTCGCCCACGTGGGTGGAACCAATCGCGCCGGTGACATACATACGACGGGTGACGATGTTCTTCCAGAAACGCTTGGCGGTGTCGATCAGTCCCCGATCGCCGAGCAGTCGGCCCACATGGGCCACACCAGTGCACAGGTAGCCGACGCGCACGGCGTGGCCATCCGCGGTCTGCTGGTCGCGCACAGGTTCGGCGGCCTGGAAGTAGGTGGGCTTGTAGAAGCCGAGGTCGGGGAAGATGTTGTCGCCGTTCAGGGCCTTCAGCTGCTTGGTGTAGAACTGAGGGTCTTGGCCGCGCACGTCGATGAGGTATTGGGAGAGCGTCAGGTAACGCTTTTCGCCGGTTTCCTCGTACAGTTTGGCGAGGGCGAGTTCGATTTCCGGGTGGCCGTCGGCGCCGTGGATCTTGCCTTCTTCGGGACCGAAGTTGGCATCCAGGCAGTCGGCCATCTTTTTGGCGACTTCAAGGGCCTGCTCGTTGCCGGTCACCTGATGGTAGGCGACGGCGGCTTCGATGTAGTGACCCATCACATACATCTCGTGGCTTTGCTGAATCAGGCTGAAGCGCGGGCGGTCGGCCCATACGCCGGACTTGATCTGGTACGGAGTGTCCAAGTAGCCGTCCGGCTGCTGAGCGCGGGCGATGAGATCGACCGTGCGATCGCACAGCGCCTTGAGTTCGGGATCCGGATGGTAGGCCAGCGCATAAGCGGCTTCCTCAAGCCACTTGTAGACGTCGGAATCCTGGAACACCATGCCGTGGAATTCGTCGTCCAATTCGCCGGCGGCAACCTTCAGATTGGCGACCGCGTGGCTTTTGCTGTCAGCCAGCTGGTTACCGGCCGGGTCGTCGGGCACTGTGGTGTCGATTTCGTCGTTCATCACGCCCCACTGGTAGGGGATGACGGATTCGACAATCTGGTCGCGACGCCGCTTCCAGAACGGGGAAGTGATTGTAACGTTCATGATCAGCCCTTCACGGCTCCAGCCATAAAGCCCTTGACGTAGTACTTCTGGAGTGCGAGGAACAGGATGGCGCAGGGAATCAGCAGGATCACGACGCCGGCCTCGGTGGCACCGTAATCGATGACGCCCATGGTCTGCTGACGCATGTTCACCATCGCCAGCGGCAGCGCGGACTTGGACAGCGGAATCATGAAGTTGTTCCATGCCTCGAGGAAGGCGAGCAGGCCAACCGTAACCATCGAAGGCTTGACCACCGGCACCAGGATCTTGAACAAGGCCTGGAGGCTGTTGCAGCCGTCGACCATGGCGGCCTCCTCCATGTCCTTGGGGATCGCGTCGAACGCGTTACGCATGATGAACGTGCTCATAGGCAGCTGGAACAGGGTGATGACCAGGCCCACGCCCAGCAGGCTGTCGTTCAGGCCGATCTGCTTGTACCAGACCATCAGCGGGATCAGCAGCGAGGCGTACGGTACCATCAGGATCGACAGGGTGACCATGAAGCCGAGGTTGCGGCCCGGGTAGTCGAAGCGGGAGAACGAGTAGCCGGCCAGCGTACAGACGACCACGGAGAACACGACCGCGACCAGAGTCACGATTATCGAGTTGAACAGGTACTTGGGCAGGCCTTCCTGATAACCGAACAGGGTCAGGTAGTTGGCCACGCCCCAGCCCTTGGACTGGGCCGAACCGGCCTGCGGGCTGAACGAGCAGATGATGACCCAGACCAGCGGGCTGATGAAGATGATGGCGAGCAGAGCCTCAAGGATTCGAGCGATGACGCGCTTCCACAATGGGGTAGTCATAATGTGTTACCTCCCCTTTCTCACTTGGTGTTGTCGCGCATGCCGCGCATCTGGATGGAGTTGATGATGACCAGGGCCACCAGCACGATCAGCGAGAGCGCCGCGGCCATACCCAGATCCTTCTTGGAATCGAAGGCGAAGTTGTAGATGAGCTGCACCACGGTCATGGTGGAGTTGTTCGGACCACCCTTGGTCAGAATGAAGAACTGATCGAACGCGAGGATCGAGCCGGTCACGCAGTAGACCAGGCACATCACGATGGTCGGCTTCATCAACGGCAGGGTGATCGAGCGGAAGATACGCCAGGAACCGGCGCCGTCCATGCGGGCCGCCTCGTACAGATCACCGGGGATGGCCTGCAGACCGATCATCATCAGCAGCATGTAGTAGCCCGAGAATCGCCAGACAATCACGATAATCGTGGCCCACAGGGCCGACTGGCCAGTGGCCAGCACCGAACCGCCCTCCTGCATCAGGCCCAACGAGCTCAGAATCTTGGTGACAGGGCCCACCTGCGGGGAATACAGGGCGTAGAACAGCAGGGACGCGGACGCCAGGCCCGTCGCGGACGGCAGCAGGAAGCAGGTACGCAGCACGTTGTTCCACTTCGAGCTCTCCTGCACGATCATGGCCATGCCCAGGCCCAGGACCAGCAGGAAGACCGTGACGATCACGGTGTACTCCAACGTGAACCAGATCGAGGGCCAGAACAATTTGTTCTCGAACACCTTGACGAAGTTGTCCGGGAAGTTCACGCCGCGGTTGCCGCCCAGCAGGCTCCAACGCGAGCAGGCCATGACGACCAGTAGAACAATCGGCACGAAGAACAGGACGATAATCATCAGCCAGTCCGGAAGTGCGTACAGCAGACCTCGCCTGGTCTGCGCCGCCTTCGCCTTGGACTTATGCACGGGCACAGCCCCGGCGCTCTTGGAAACACTCGACATGTTTCTCTCTCCTTTGGGAAATTACTGTGAAATGGTAATCACGGAATCCGAATGCAATCCGATGTCAGGGCTTCGAGGAAGGAGGACTCCGAAGCCCCGCCAACACACCGCATTCATAAGGTATGTAGTGATGAAGAAAGAGAAGGAATGAAGAAGAAGATAGAAGTTCGATTATGTGGTTGAGCCGGCTCCTGCCCTCACAAGGGAGGGACCGGCTCAATCTGTTCAGTTGTTATTCAGTTATTGCTGTGATTTGATGAGTGATGGTGAGGAGCATCACCACCGAATCACTGGGCAGACAGGACGTCGGTGACGGCCTTGTTGTCGGCCTTGAGGTCACCGGAACCCCACACGGCGTTCTGCACGAGCAGCTGCCACGGGGAGCCAGCGGCGTTGAAGGCTTCGTTGAAGGCCGGGGACTTCGGGGTCTGGCCGTTGCCGTCGATAATCACGGAGTTGATGGTCTGGATGCGTGGGTCAGCGTCTTTGTAAGCGGTCTTCAGGGTCTGGATGTTGGAGGCGGTGTCGCCTTGGTCAGCGAAGACTTCCTTCTGAGCGTCAGACTGCATCAGCCAGTAGAGGAAGTTCCAGGCCTGAGCAACGTGCTTGGAGTCCTTGGAGATACCCATGGCATCGCCGCCGAGGAACGTGGAGGTCTTGCCTTCCTTGGTGCCCGGGATCGGAGCAACGCCGACCTCGAAGCCGCCGTCCTTCTCAGCATCGAACAGAGCAGTGGTGGAGGTGTTCGGGTAAGGCATGACACCGATCTTGCCGTTCGCGAACGGAGCGGTCCAGGTGGCGCCGGTCTCTTCCTTGGAGCCTGCACCCAGGCCGTTGGTGGTGTTGGCCAGCTCCTTGTAAGCGTCCAAGACGCCCTTCATGGAGTCGTTGTCCAGGGTGGCCTCGGAGCCATCCTTGTTCATGACGGATTCGCCGTCAGCCCACACGGACGGGAAGAGGTCGAAGACCAGAGCACCACCGGACTGACCGGCGAGGTAGGAGCCTGCGACGCCATCCTTGTTGAGGGCGGCGACCTTCTTGGCCTGCTCGACGAACTGGTCGATGCTCTTCGGACCCTGCTCCGGGTCCAGACCGGCTTCCTTGTACAGGTTCTTGTTCCAGACCATCACGGAAACGTCAGTGATGAACGGCAGGGTGTACTCGGCGCCGTCAACAGTACCGGCTTCGATGTGGCCCTGCTGCAGGTCGGCCTTGTTGTCCAGGCCATCGATTTGCTTGGTGATGTCGGTGAAGATGCCCTCGGAAGCCCAGTACGGAATACGGACCACGTCGCCGGCGAGGATGTCAGGCAGGGAGTCGGTCTGCGAAGCGCCGCCGACCTTGCCTTCCATATCGTCGTTCGGGATGATCTCGAGCTTGACCTGGTTCTTGTGGCTCTTGTTGTAAGCCTCGACCACGTTCTTGGCCTGACGCTCCAGAGGGGAACGGGTCCACAGGGTGATCTCGGTACCATCGTCGGTGCCCTTGGCCGGGATACCTTCGGCGGTGGCAGTGCCACCATTGCCGGAGCCACCACAGGCGGCCAGCGGAACGATCAACGCGGCGGCAGCGATGCCAGCAAGAGTACGGGTCAGTTTATTGAAAGACACCATGTTCGCTTCTTTCTCTATATATCCGCTCAACTATGAGAGGCGGTGGCGGACGGTCCGCCTCCTTGGTTTCGCCCTGCTCGCTCCTTTGCCCGGAGCAGGTAACACTGCGAAAGCCTTTTCTCAATATAAACGAACATGGAAGTTTTTGCAAAAGCGCTTTCGCATTTTCGCGTTTTTTCTCACATCAAACGGGTTCGAGACTGTGATTCGACTATGAATAACGTGCTTGAATTGGCTTAATATCAATGATTATTCCGGCGTGTCGAGCAAATCAAACAAAAGCGAACATGGAAGTAACGCTTTCTTTCACTTACCTTGCACTTGAACAATTTCCCTGACTACGCCACGCCGAAAAAAAAAGATGTTTGCGAAAGTTTTCGCATTGAAGCTTTGAAGCTACAATTATTCCCAGATGCAATGGCGCACCACACCGTATGAGGTATTTCATCGCAAAACAATGCGCTATATACTGCTGAAGAACCAAGGAATCGAGGCATGATGACCCAGCCAGCAACCGGACGGGCAGCGCGACTTGAGGATGTGGCGGCATTGGCCGGAGTCTCGACGGCCACTGCATCCAAGGCACTGCACAACAAACCCCGTATCAGCGAAGAAACCAAGCAGCGTGTACTGGATGCCGCCAAGCAACTCAACTACTCTCCCAACAAACTCGCCCAATCCCTAGCCCGCGGCACCACCGGCACTATCGGCCTGGTCACCTCCGATCTGCAGGGTCGTTTCTCCACACCGATTCTTATCGGCGCGGAGAACGAGTTGCGAGCCCAATCGACCTCAGTATTGTTGGCCAACGCTCGTGGCGACGCCGCCTTGGAACGTCAGCATGTCGAGAAACTGCTGTCCCTCAAGGTCGACGGACTGCTCATCGTGCAGTGCGAGACCAACCCCAGGCCCACGCTTGGCCATGACTGGGGCGTGCCACTGGTCTACGTCTACGGCCCCTCCACCGACCCCAAAGACTGCTCGGTCACTTGCGACAACGTGGACGCCGGCCGCATGGCCATCAACCATCTCATCTCGTGTGGCCGCCGGCACATCGCCATTATCGGCGGCGACGAAACCTATACCGCTGCCACCGACCGCACCAAGGGAGCTCTCGAGGCGCTCTCCGAATTAGGTATTGAACCCGCCGGCCCAATTCGTTACGGCAAATGGGACGAAGGCTGGGGCCGTGCGGCCACCCGTCTGCTGCTCGACCAAGGGGTCAAGTTCGATGCAGTGGTCTGCCAGAACGATCAGTTGGCCCGCGGCTGCATTGACGTGCTCAAGCAGCAGGGACTGCGCATCCCGGATGACGTCGCCGTCATCGGCCACGATAACTGGTCGGTACTGACCTCCAGCTCGAGGCCCGCACTGACGTCGATCGACAACGAAACCGAAACCATCGGACGGCGTGCGGCACGATACTTGGTCGATGCCATCGACGGCAACCCGCATCACGGTGTCGACTACGTACCCTGCCACCTTATCCAGCGCGAATCCACCCTCCCGCTGGACTGATATCAATCGATACCCTACCGCTTCTTGGTTTTGCGCCCCTTTAAGTAGATGTCGATGACGATCCATACGCCGAGGGCGAAGGCCACGACGTAGCCCATGAAGCCGATGACCGGAATGCCGAAGATAATCGGCTTCATGCCGGCGTAGTAGACAATCGACGAGCCAACGAACAAACCGACCACAATCAGGGCCATCGTCAGACGATTCACCATATCCGAAAGCAGCTGGAACGGCTCTTCGGAGCCGACCAGTTCCATGTTGACGCGCAACTGACCACGGGTCAGCATACGGGCCACGGTCTTGAGTTCGGTCATGGTGCCGAGCGTGGCATGCAAAGCCTGATGTCCCTCAACGCCCAGCGACTTGATCTCGTCTTTGGTGGCGTTCTTCAGCGATTTCGACGTGGCGATATGGTCGGAAATGATTTCGATCATATTCACATCAGGAATGAACTCGTCCAGCAAGCCTTCGAGCGTAACCAACGCGCGGCCGACGGTGGTCACCGTACTGGGCACCTCGATGTTGTGGCGGCCGGCCATCTGCGTCAGTGCGGTCAGGAAGGCGGCAATGTCCAGTTCGGCCAGATCCACAGTGCCGAATTCCTTGACGATCACGTCCAGATCAGCCAGCAGTGCTGGGTAGTCCTCCGGATCGGCCTCGGTGCCGGCAAATCGCAGCAGCCCCTCGGCCAGAGCGGGCGAATCCTGTTTGGCGACGGCGAAAATCATTTCTTTGAGGACTGCACGGGTGCGCTGGTCGAGCCGACCGGTCATACCGAGGTCGATAAGTACGATCTGGCCGCCCCGGATGATGATATTGCCGGGATGTGGGTCAGCGTGGAAGAAGCCGTCGTCGAGAATCTGCGTGGCGTAATTGTCGACGAGCTTGGTGCCGATCTCCTTCAAGTCATAACCAGCATCGACGAGCCGGCCCGGGTGGGAGACGGAGATGCCGTCGATGTACTCCATGACCACCACATGCTCGGTGCACAGTTCGGTGTACGCCGTCGGGCAGTCCATGTATTTGAATCGGGCGGCGAAACGCTTGAATTCGGCGAGATTGCGGGCCTCGATCAGAAAGTCAGTCTCCGATTCGAAGGTGTCCCACAGCTCCTCGACCACGCCCTTCAGGTCCACGATCTGTGAGGTGCGAATCACCTTAGTGGCGGCCTTGGCTATGGAGCGCATGATGGAGACGTCCTGGGCCATGGTTTCGCGCACACCCGGGCGCTGCACTTTAATGGCCACATCTTCGCCGGTTTTCAGCGTGGCGCGATGCACTTGCGCCAGTGAAGCAGAGCCCAACGGCTTGGGGTCGATATGCGCGAACACCTCGTCGGCGGGACGCCCGTATTCGGCGGCAAGCACATCCAACACCGTGGAATACGGCATCGGGTCGGCGTCGGCGCGCAGTTTGGCGAGTTCGTCGCAGAAGCTTTGCGGCAGAATCTCGGAGCGCATCGACAAAATCTGGCCCACTTTGACGAACGTGGGGCCGAGCGCCTCGAACATGAGGCGCATTTTGACCGGAGTCAGGCCGTGCAGCACGTCGAATTGCTCGACGATTCTGGTGATCTGCCCCAGTCGTTTGATCTTGCCACGACGCGTCAGATGGTAGCGCGTGGCGAAATCGTTCCTGCGTCCGAACAGTGCCAGCGTTTCGTCGGATACGCTCGGAGTCGCCTTGGTAACGGTCTGCTTGAGCGTGTCCGACGTGTCGACGGACCGGTTCGCCGCCGCCTCACGTTCGGCTTTCGCAGGCGTCAGAATAGGGTCGACCCTGCTGGAAAGCGGGGTCGACCCTGATTCCGGCGTAGCGCGTGTGGGCTTGGTCACTCGGCCTTGCCCTCGTCAGCGGGCTTGTCGGCGGCACAGGCCATCACCCAGAAGATCAAAATCAGCCATGATACCCCTCCTTCGAGGTCCGACATGGCCTGGTGCCATGTCTCGTACCACCAAGCCTAGCGCAAACAACAGGGCAATGTACTAGACCCTCAGACTGATTTCGACTGATTTTTCGCTGATTGGTACTTACCGAGGACTCACCGAGAATTCACCGAGGACGTTCGGCGGCAGCCTTGCGCGCGTTGGTGGCTACTTGATCGAGCCGGGCGAGCTCCTTGGCTTGTTCGGGGGTCTGATCGGACGTATCGAACGTACCGTAACGACGAGTCACGGCAGTTTCGATAAGGAAATCGCTGATGGCGGGGTTTTTAGGCAGCAACGAGCCGTGCATGTAGGTGCCGATCACGTTGTGCACGCGCGCGCCCTCGGTATGGTCTTCGCCATTGTTGCCTCGGCCGTCCTGATTGACGGTGCCGAGTGGCTGAACGCCTTCGCGCAGGAAGGTCTGGCCGGAGTGGTTCTCGTAGCCAATCACATCGCCGAACTGGTCGGAATGCTCAACAAGATTGCCGATCATACGCACGTTCTGGCCCACGGTATAAGCACCGATAACGCCGATGCCGTCCAGACGGGTGCCGTCCACGGTTTCAAAGTACTCGCCGAACAGCTGGTACAGGCCGCAGATCATCAGCATCGGCGTACCGTCTGCGGCAAGCGAACGCAACAGGTCGGCGCGATGGTAGAAGTCGTCGATGATTTTCTTCTGGCCGGTGTCTTGGCCGCCGCCTCCCAGAATAAGGTCCACCTGGTCGGGCCAGTCGTCGCCTTGATTGTACTGGTGAACGACCGGTTCGTAACCGTACAGTTCCAGCCGGCGGCGGATAGTCAGCACGTTGCCGGAATCGCCGTAGATGTTCATGTCTTTGGGATACAGGGACACCACATCAATTGTTCTGGCCATGTCACGTTCTCCTTGTCGATGTTCTCCCGCTAAGGGGAAGTCTTATTCCCTCACCATGCCCCTTCCGCTGGCGGGAGGTGGCGCGCGAGCGCCGAAGGGTGGTTACTTGCCCACGCCCGCGTCCCGTACTTCGGTGATGCGGCCCAGTACGGCGCGGGTTTTGAGCATGGCGGTGTAGGTGCAGTAGATGTGCTTGCGTGTGCCGGGATTGGCGTTGACGAATGCGGTGACGGCCTGTTCGAGGTCGGTGTTCGTATCGGCGACTGGCACTTGGTCATACCCCAGGCGCAATGCCATGTCCCAGGCACGCACGCCGGAGACCATGGCGACACCGGACGCGCGCAGGGAAGTGAAGTCCACGTCCCACAGCCAGCTCATGTCGCGGCCGTCGGCATATTCGTCGTTGATGGCGATCATGGTGTCCGCGTTGGCCGGGTCGAAGCTGGCGAGCGAGAGGCGGAAGCCCATCGGGTTCTTGACCAGCAGCAGTTCGACCGGGGAACCGTTGACGTCGATGACCTCGCCACGGCCGAAAGCCGGCGTGACGCGGGAAACGGCGGCGATGAGCTCGTCGGCGGACACGGCGCAGGCGTTGGCTGCGGCGGTGGCCTTGGATGCGGCGGCATTGTCTTGCATCACCGCACGTACCACGGCGAGCGCGGCGGCCGCGTTGTACAGGTTGTAGACGCCTTCAAGCTTGACGTCGGTGGCGTAGCCCTGACCGTCCATCTGGAAGGTGGCCTTGTGGTCGCCCACTGCGGTAAGTGTCACGTCGGCGGGAAGTTCTGCCGTGCCTGCGGAAGCTCCTCTCAGTTCGCTTCGCGGACTGAGAGGAGTTCTGGCTGAGGGGAGCGGCCCGGCCACACCTTCCACCGACACGGTCGTGGCCATGTCGTCATCGGACGGGAAATAGCGGCGCAAATCGTCGGCGAGGCCGAAGTATCGCACGGTGGTGCCAGCCGGGGCCTTCGCGGCGAGCGCGGCGATACGCGGGTCCTCGCGGTTCAGTACCACAGTGCCGGTAGTCGCCGCAGCCACATGGCTGAGCAGTTTGGCCGTGGTGTCGATTTCACCGAATCGGTCAAGCTGATCGCGCATCACGTTCAGCAGCAATGCATAACGGGGCTTGACCTGCTTGACGAAGTGGACGGCGTACGCCTCATCGAGCTCGAGCACGGCGATGTCCGCGTCCAATTTGCCGCCGAGCGTGACTTCGGTAAGCAGTGCGGAGACCACGCCGCGCACGAAGTTCGAGCCGGTCGGATTGGTGAACACCTTCAGCCCCAGATCGGAGAGCATCGAGGCGACCATGCGGGTGGTGGTGGTCTTGCCGTTCGTGCCGGACACCAATACCACGCCAAGCGGCAACTGCCCGAGCGTACGGGTCAGGAAGCCGGGGTCAATCTTTTCTACGACTTTGCCGGGCAAAGCCGAACCGCCATGTTTGGTGACGCGGGATGCAAACCGCACGAAGCGGCCTGCGGCCACGGTGGCGAACGCATACCACGGTTTGCAGGTCTGCACCACGGACGATTGGTCTTGCGAAACATCGCGTGAAACGTTGCTTGCCATCATCACACCCCCTGATTGGCGTTGTAGTCCTGCGGCATGTCTTTGAATTTGGACGTGGCACCGAGGAAGGCGAGGTGGAAGGTTTCGGTCGGGCCGTTACGGTGCTTGGCCATGATGATATCGGCCTCGCCGGGGCGGTCTTCCTTGTCGTAGAAGTCAGGGCGGTGGACCAGGAACACCACGTCGGCGTCCTGTTCGATTGAGCCGGATTCACGCAGGTCGGAGAGCTGCGGCTTCTTGTCGTTACGCATTTCCGGGCCACGGTTCAGCTGGGACAAGGCCACAACCGGCACTTCGAGTTCCTTGGCCAAGAGCTTCAGGGCACGGGAGAATTCGGACACCTCTTGCTGGCGGGATTCCACGGCCTTGCCCGAGGTCATCAGCTGCAGGTAGTCGATGACTACGAGTTTCAGATCGTTGGTCTGCTTCAGACGACGGCATTTCGCACGGATCTCCATGAGGCTCATGTTCGGGCTGTCGTCAATGAACAGTGGCGCGTTCTGCATCTTGGTCCAGAACTGGTTCAGGGTGTTCCAGCGTTCGGGGGTGATGTCGTCGGCGCGGCGCAGGGCGGCCATCGGAATATTGGTTTCGGCGGAGATAATACGCTGAGCGAGCTCCACCTTGCTCATCTCCAAGCTGAAGACCACGGAAGTCATGTTGTGGTGCAACGCGGCGGCGCGGGCGAAGTCGATGCCGAGCGTGGACTTACCCATGGCCGGACGTCCTGCGACGACAACCATCTGTCCGGGCTGCAGGCCCTGGGTCACGTCGTCGATGTCGCGGAAGCCGGTCGGCACGCCCTTGTTGACGAGACCCTGCTGCAGTTTGTCCAGCTGGTCGAGCGCGTCGTGGACCACCGGGCCGATGGCGGCATAGTCCTGACGCACCTTGCCCATCGACATCTCGTAGATCTCGGACTGGGCGAGGTTAACCACATCCTCAGCCTGCGATCCCTCGGCGGAATAACCGAGCTGGGCGATTTTGGTGCCGGCGGCGATCACATTGCGCAAAATGGCCCGCTGATGGACGATCTCCGCGTAGTACATGGCATTAGCGGCGGTCGGTACGGATGCGACAAGGCTGTGCAGATAGTCCGCGCCGCCGACCTTGTCGAGGTTGCCATCCGCCAACAGCTGGTTGGCCACGAGCACCACGTCCACCGGCTGACTGGCGGAAAACAGATCGATGATCGCGTTATAGATCGTCTGATGCTTGGGCTGGTAGAAATCGGTGACGTCAATGGTCTGCGAGACCTCGCCGATGGCATCCTTACTCATCAGCATGCCGCCGAGCACTGTCTCTTATACACATCTCCGAGCCCACGAGACCGAGGCTCGCATCGGTTCATTCCTTATTCACCTATGAGTCAGCGCCACGACACGCAGAAAGCAAAATGTGGATAGAAAAATAAGTTATCCACATTTTGGGGATAATTCTGGGGATAATCCACTAAGTTATCCACATACTGGGGATAACTTGGTGGATAGTCTGGGGATAACATTCCGCGCCCACAACAGGTGCTTGCGCAACGCAGTCAGGCGTGATATGCGTGTGAGCGTGCCCATAGACTCTTCCGACGCCAAAGCCACCAGTTCCGGCGATACTACACGCCGCGATGGCTTCGGCACCCCGCATGCCGGCGCAAACACAAACGTCAGCAACGGCCCGACCGACGCCCGCTCCACCAACCGCCGGATCATGGCGCTGGCCCTGCCGACCTTCGGCCAGCTCATCGCCGAACCGACCTTCATCCTTATCGACACAGCCATCGTCGGCCATATCGGGGATGCGGCGTTGGCCGGCCTGTCAATCGGCTCCACCATCATCCTCACGGCAGTCGGACTATGCATATTCCTGGCCTACTCGACCACTGCGCAGGTGGCACATCTGCTGGGAGCGGGTCGTCGTCGCGAGGGACTGCAGGCAGGCATTGATGGCCTGTGGCTGGCCTTGAGCATCGGCACCGTACTGGGATTGGGATTGTTCGCGGCTGCCGAGCCATTATGCCGGGCACTGGGCGGTCAGGGCGAAGTATTGGAACAAGCCGTGACCTATACGCGCGCAATCGTGCTGGGCGCGCCAGGCATGCTGATGGTATATGCGGCGAACGGCATTTTCCGAGGATTGCAGAAGGTTCGTATCACGCTGATCGCTGCGGTGGGCGGCGCGGTGGTGAACACGGTGCTTGATGTGTTGTTCGTTATTGTGCTGAATTGGGGCATTGCCGGCTCCGGAGTGGCGACGCTGGTAGCTCAGTGGTTCATGGGGCTGTTCCTGGTAATCCCCGCCATTCTGTGGTCCCGGGCGGATGGTGCGAGTCTGCGGCCTCGTTTGGCCGGTATTGCGGCAGCCGGGGGCGACGGACTGCCATTGTTCATTCGCACATTGGCGATTCGTGCGGCCATGGTGACTACGGTCGCCTGTGCCGCGCGCATGGGTACTGCCGTGTTGGCCGGGTTTCAGGCCGTGAACTCCTCTTGGAATTTTGCGATGAACATGCTGGATTCCGTGGGCATCGCCGGCCAGACGCTGGTGGCCACAGCGCTGGGCGCTGGCAGCGTGCAGCAGGCGCGGCGGCTGACGCGGGCGACCGGGCGTGCGGGACTGGTCACCGGCGCGGTAATCGGCACGGCTTTTGCGGTAGTCGGCCTGTTCGCCGGGCACTTCTTCTCCCCTACGCCACATATTCAGACGCTGATCGCCGTGGGCATGGTGACGATGGGCATCTTCTTCCCACTGCAAGGCTGGATGATGGCAATCGACGGCATTCTTATCGGCGCGCGCGACTACCGCTATCTGGCCGTCACATGCACGCTGACCGCCGTGGTGTATGTGACGCTCATACTCATACTGGCCAATATGGTGACGCCGGCGCTGACGAGCGACCTGATGCGTACCGCCGTACTCTGGGCCGCGTTCAACGTGGTGCTCATGGGTGGGCGCGGTCTGTCCAACGGGCTGCGCGTGCGCTCGGACGCATGGATGAGGTAGGTATCGGCCGCGCGAAGCGCTGGGCGATTCCGTTTACATAGCGGCGCGGGCGGCGGAATACATGCCGCGGACGATTTGTTCGCGCCACTTGGACCAGCCGTATTGCTTGGTGATGGTCTCACCGGCGGTGGCACCGAGCGAGGAGCCGTCGGCCCGGGTCAGGTCGAACAGCATATCCAGCAGCATCTTGTCGTGGTGCAAGCGGTCGGCCAACTCCTCCGCCACGGCCGGATCATAGGGGTCCTTACCCGTGGCAAATTCGGATAGCGTCAAATGCTCACGCACCAGCACGGTAGCCCAGTCGACGATGTCCGGCGCGTAGCCCATACGCTTGAGAATCACCGGCACATGGCGGGCACCCTCGGCGGCGTGATCGGCCACGAACGCGCGCTTGCCGATGTCGTGGGTGATACCGGCCAACAGCAATGCCTTGAAATGATCGTCATCGTACCGTCCACCGGACGGTGTCTCGCGCCCCAGACGCGACGTGACCTCCACCATATGCCGATCGATGGTGTACCGGTGGGCGGCCGAGGCGGACGGACGGTTGCGGACGCCGAGCCATTCCGGCATCCATCGACCCGGAATGTCCACGAAATCGATGCTCTCCCACACTTCCATAAGATTCGATCCGCACGCAAGCAGACGGATAAACAGCTCGCGCGATTCGTCATCCCACTGGTTGTCGTGAATCGGGCAGCGCTTCAGATTAACCAAGGTAGACGGGTTGATGGGAAGACCGAATTCGCCGGCCGCCACGGCCATACGCAACGCCAGCTTGGCATCCTTGGCAGGCTCGGCACCGGGCGCCAACACCAATTCGCCTTCGTGCTTGGCCACGCCGGGAGCCACCACGTCGAATTGCGGGGCTTCGCGCTTGCCACCAGAGCGCTGAGAGAACATCTGGAAGAACGCGAATCGCGGCTTTTCGTGGGTCAGCGAATGTTCGGCGCGGGAAGCGGTGGAATCAAGCGAGAAGGAGATGCGCCGACCGATACGGGCAAGCAGTGTCTGCAGATCGTCGATCGAGTAGGCGGCACGCTCGTTTTCGGGCCAAGTCGGATCGGCAAGGCCAAGCATGGCAGCCACTTTGGCCTGATAGGGCGTCAGCATCAGGTTGGTATCCTTGCCGGCCACCAGATGGATGCAGTCGCGTACGTCGAGCAGACGTTCCACAGCTTCGTCGTAAATGCCGTGCGGGCGGTCGGCCAGCCATGAGGCGGCGAGCGCGGAGACGAGCACCGAATCGCGCAACCCCCCACGGGCCTCTTTGATGTCGGGCTGATTGACGTATTGGAGCCGGCCGAATTCGTCGAGTCGGGCTTTGGCGGAGTCGAGCAGTTCGGGCAGGCGCTTGCGGGCGGCCTTGCGCCAGCGTTCGAGGATGGACGTGGCGGTGGTGGTGATCAGAGCGGTGTCGCCGGCGATGGGCTTCACGTCCAGCCAGCCCATGGCGGCGGGAAGGTCATGGTCGGTGACTTCCTCGCATTGGGCGCGCGTGCGGATGGAGTGGTCGAGGTCCAGACCGCTGTCCCATAGCGGGTACCAGAGTTTGTTGGCCAACTCGTTGAGCTGCTGGTCGTTCAACGTGCGAGGCTCGTAGATGATGACCAGGTCGAGGTCGGAGCTGGGGCCCAGTTGGCCACGTGCCAGCGAGCCTACCGCGGCGAAGCCGATGCCGGAGTCGGGCACGGGGAAAGAGACATCCTTGCAGCCCGCATTCCACAGCTCAGTGAGGCATTGCATGGCCAGTTCCGTGCGGGCTTTGCGCTTGGTCGCACCATTCCGGTAGACGCCGTCGTCATCCGGCTGGCTCATATCCATGAATCGTTGTTTCAAGCCATCTACTGCTGAAGTCATTGCTTCATCTTTCATTGCCAAAAAAAGTCCCCGCACGGCGTCAATTCGCGGCGTGCGGGGACCTTTCCTATGCAGTCCATCCCCTTCTAAGCATGGACGTCTGTGTTATCAGATCGCGGCGGAACCGGTCTCACCGGTACGCACGCGGGCCACGGAGTCCAGCGGAGCGACCCACACCTTGCCGTCACCGATGGTGCCGGTGCCGGCGGACTTGATGATCACACCGACCAGCGTTTCAGCATCCGCGTCATCGGACAGCACTTCAACGCGAATCTTCGGAATCAGGTCCACAGTGTATTCAGCGCCACGGTAGACCTCGGTGTGGCCGCGCTGGCGGCCGTAGCCGTTGGCCTCGGACACGGTCAGACCGTGCACGCCGGCGGCCGCGAGGGCCTCCTTGACATCGTCGAGCTTATGGGGCTGAATGATAGCGGTGATCAGCTTCATTTCACTTCACCTCCTTGAGAACGGAGCTGGCAGTACCAGCAAAATCGTAAGCACGTTCGCCCTGGTCGGCAAGATCGATGCCGCCGACTTCCTGAGCTTCGGTGACGCGCCAACCGATGGTCTTCTCCAGAGCGAAGGCGATGATCGCGGTGATCACTGCGGAGTAGAGGATGGCGACGAGAGCGATGACCAGCTGAACGACGAGCTGCTTCCAGTCGCCACCAGCCAGCAGACCGGTGCCTTCACCGAAGAAGCCGATGAGGATAGTGCCGGTGAAACCACCAACGCCATGCACGCCGACAACGTCGAGGGAGTCATCGCGCAGGCCAGGCAGGTCAGGACACCAGCGATGGCACCCATCACGATGGCCCACAGCGGGGAAACCACATCGGCGGCCGGGGTGATGGCAACCAGACCGGCGACCATACCCGAGGCGGCACCCATGGCGGTGTAGTGACCGGAGCGAATCTTCTCGGTGAAGCCCCAAGAGAGCATTGCGGCTGCGGTGGCGGCGGAGGTGGAAACCCAAGCGTAACCAGCAGTACCGTTGGCGGCGAAGGCGGAACCAGCGTTGAAGCCGAACCAGCCGAACCACAGCAGGAAGGCGCCGAGCATCACGAACGGCACGTTGTGCGGGCGGAACGGCTGCGTGCCGAAGCCCTTACGCTTGCCGATGATGAGCACGATGATCAGGGCGGCGACTGCGGCGTTGATGTGGACGACAGTACCACCTGCGAAATCGTGGGCGGCCGCGCCGATGGCCTTGGAGATGGCGCCGTCAGCAGACAGCAGACCACCGTTCCAGACCATGTGGGCCATAGGAGCGTAGTCGAAGGTGACCCACAGCGCCACGAAAATCATCCAGGTGCTGTACTTCACACGCTCGGCAATGGCGCCGCAGATCAGGCCGACGGTAATCATCGCGAAAGCGACCTGGAAGGCGACGTCCACGGAAACCGGGTAGTTGTTGCCGTTCAGACCGGTGGCGGTGAACACGCCGTCCTGGGCGACCATGGAGTCCTTCAGCAGGAAGCCGCTGGCCGGGTCGCCGAAGATGCCTCCGATGTCGGAACCGGCGTAAGCAATCGACCAACCCCACAGGGTCCAGATAATCATGGTGACCGACAGGGCGGCCGCCTCAAGCATCAGCATGTTCAGGACGGCCTTGGCACGAACCATACCGCCGTAGAAGAACGCCACACCAGGCGTCATGAGGAAAACCAAGGACGCGGATGTCAGGATCCATGCGGTGTTACCGGAATCAATCGCTCCCATGTCTACCTCCCTCTCTTTCGTTCAGGGCACCGGGGGCTTTGCGCGGCCGGCGTCGACTTTGTCTCTACAATGCCGTCCCCCTTGTGGGGGCTAACAGTTCGTCAGTAAAAGCCGGTCTCGTTTTGGTTTCGTTACGGCAAGTTACGCGATTGTTAAGCGCACCTGACAATTAGGTTGGCATCGGATGGGCTGATTCCGGCATGATTCCAACGGAG
>OJRL01000456.1_pt1 | contig 24837 bp, 20 predicted proteins | sample 1599191 | NCBI WGS metagenome assembly OJRL01 (sample SAMN03922537, study PRJEB24848) | human gut metagenome | isolation source: stool sample | host: Homo sapiens | place: Germany | collected 2010-05
AAATTCCCATTTATCGAGCAGACAAGGAGGTGATAGCATGGAACTATCCATACAGGAACGATTGAAAGACCTGCGTGTGGAACGAGGGCTGACGCTGGAACAGCTTGCGGAGGAAACTCATCTTTCCAAATCTGCTTTAGGCAGTTATGAGGGAGACAATCTCAAAGACATCAGCCACCATGCCCTTATCCAGCTGGCAAAGGTTTATGAAGTGACCGTTGATTACCTGCTGGGACGCTCTAAAACAAAAAATCACCCAAACGCCGATCTTGCAGACCTGCGCTTGAGTGATGATATGATTGAACTATTGAAAAGTGGGTGGGTGGATACTTCCCTCTTGTGTGAGCTGGCGGTACACCCGGATTTCCCCCGGCTGATGGCTGACCTTGAAATCTATGTGAACGGAACGGCAGTCAAGCAGGTACAGAGCGCAAATGCCATTGTGGATATTATGAGCGCAACCATTATGAAGCAGCACAATCCCGGCTTGTCCGACCCGCAGTTAAGGCAGCTTGTCGCCGCCCATATTGACGATGACAGCTTTTGCCGCTATGTGATACAGCAAGACATAAACAAGATAGCCCTTGACCTGCGGGAAGCCCATAAGGACGATTTTTTCAGCGTTCCGGAGGACAATCCGCTGGAAGATTTCTTGCAGACCGCCGAGGAAACTGCCAGTCCAGACAGCGACCCGGAGCAAGCGGCTTTGGCGTTTATCTGTAAGCGGCTCAAGCTGAATTTGAAAAAGCTGTCCGAGGAAGAAAAGAAGTGGCTGAAAAAGATTGCACAGAAGTCGGACTTGCTGAAAAATCCAAACCCGCAGCGGGGGAGAAAATAGAGAACGAGAAATTGGAGGGAGTAAAGGTGCAGGAGGCAATTATAAAATTGAAACTTCTCGGTCAAATGCCAGACGCAGTGAAAGATGACCCTACAGAAGAAACCATCAACATGTATGACGAATTGCTCTTCAATGTAAAAACGCCATTGACAAGAGAAGAAGTAGGCGTATTGATTGACATTTTCCCCGAAGGTGGAATGTATGGAGTAGAGTGGGATTTGCTAAAATTGGTAGAGTCTTATTTGATAGAAGCACCATCAAGTGAAGAGTATCGAAAATTGATTACTGCTTGTCCAAGTGAAGAATGGCGAGAAACTATGCAAGCCCGTTTAGATAATTGGGAAAACAACAAACAATAACTTGTTGGGGAGATAGCAAAGCCAGTCGAGCCAGTCAACGGTCAAGATGAACGGCGCATTTCATGCGCCGCCGTTGACAGCCCCGCCCGTCTTTGCTAATGGGCAATCAAGGCGGGAAAGCCCTAAAATGGCTTCCCGCCCATTTCAATTTTGAGAGAAAAATCCGTCTGCTTTTTCGTAAGTGTGGCTATCCGTCTGGGACACTTTGTCCCATAGTTCGGCGTAGGACGAGGGACGGGGGCATTCATATACGCCCTGTCTGCTGATGAAACCAGTCCTGCGCTTGCGGCTCCACGCCGCGCAATCACAGCCCTGTTTTCCTGCCGTAAAAATGCCCTTGCCCTCCCCGGCGGCAACCGCATTTTCGCAGCAACGCCGACAGAGCGTATAACACACTACACTTTGCGAGCAAAGTCGTGTGCCAAGGGGCAAACCCCTTTGGAAACCCCTGACAACAAAACAGGCTGAATATCTCGCACTTTCCCGGTGCTTGATATTCAGCCTTTATTTGTTATCAGCAGCCCCCGTTTCGTGGTCTGCGTGTAGTTCCTTGTAAACTGACCTAAACGTCCTGTTAAACCTGTTTCCGACCTATATCGCTTATAAATACATCGGAAAACGGTTTACGCTGTATTCGATTGTTGTCATTGTACTGTCGAGTATTTTTGTCGATATTCTGCCACCGTATATGTTTACGGACGACATTTTACTGCTGAGCGTGTTCGGCGGTATTTTAAACGGCTTTGCCACCAGTCTGTGCTTAAATGTCGGAACGACAACCGGCGGAACGGACTTTATCAGCATTTTCTTTGCACATGAAAAGGGCATTGATGCATGGAATTATATTTTAATCGGAAATGTGATTATGCTTGTCATTGCGGGTGCGCTGTTTGGCTGGTCGAGTGCGCTGTATTCGATTATTTTCCAGTTTTGCAGCACACAGGTTATTCAGGTACTGTATAAACGATATAAAAAAGAAACACTATTTATTATTTCCGATAAATCCGATGAGGTTTATCACGCTATCCGTGAAATGACAAATCACGATGCCACGCTGTTTAAGGGTATCGGCTGTTATGAAGGAAAGGAAAAGACACTGATTTATTCGGTTATTAATTCCGAAGCCAAGCGGGAACTGCTTCCGCTCATCCGCTCGATTGATGAGCATGCGTTTATCAATGTGGTAAAAACAGAAGAATTAGACGGTCGTTTCCACGACATTCCGCACGATTGAGAATGTTTGGCATGTTGAGAATGTGATGAATGTTGAAAGCATTGAGAATGTTGAATTTCTTTCTGCATCTGGATTCTTGTCAGGGCATCCAGCGCTCCGAACGGTTCATCCAATAAAAGAATTTTCGGATTGTTGACAAGCCCTCTTGCGATTGCCGCACTGCGGTCCCGGTCCTTCGACCTTATGTCCGTTGCGCTCCACAATGCCGTCCTCATATTCTGCCAGCCCCGATATAATATGAAGCAGTGTGCTTTTTCCGCAGCCGCTGTGTCCCACAATTGTAACGAACTCGCCTTCCTTGATTTCAAGCGATATATCCTTTAATACATCTACCGGTTTCTTATCGACAATGTATTGTTTGTTTAAATGTTCTATCCGAATAATAGCCTGCTTTTCCTCTCTCATTTTTCCAGTCCTTTCTTTTGCGCTTTGCATTTCCTACTTTTGTTATATGGATTATATGAATTAATGCCTCATTTTTCCAGTCTAATCTGTGAAACCGTTTTCATTCCTGTGGGATTTTTCACTGTTTTCATGAAATATAGGGGGATTTTTTAGAAAAAAAGACTGTTTTTTATAAATCAAGCCGTTTTATACAACTTATCGTGAAATCGTTTTCACTTTTTATTCTTCTGCGTTTGCGGCAAATGTGATATAATACCGATAGGTTTACTAGGCTATTAACTTTGATTTTCGGGAATTTTCAAAGATTTTCAGAAAGGAACTGCTTATGTCTATTAAAAAAATTGCAGAAATAACCGGAACTTCCCCCGCAACCGTTTCGCGGGTTTTAAATAATCCTTCTTATAAATGTGCCGTACCGGGACTGTGCGATAAAATATGGAGGGCGGCAATGAATTTTTTTTACCCGGAATATGTGATTGAAACACATCAGACCGAAAAAGAAGGGTTTCAGACCATGCAGAAGTTTTTGAAATTAAAAGAACCGCCGACCGGCATTTACTGTGCCAATGACATTACCGCAATCGGCATGTTAAAATGCCTGAACCGGTACAGCAGCATTTTATACCGCCCTTCGATTATTTCCTGTGATGATATTGAAGAAGGACAGTTTATCAAGCCGATGCTTTCAACCGTCCAGCTTCCGAAAGAAAATATGGCGCGTTTCGCATTATTTGTCCTGCTCGACAGAATCCGCGGCGGACATAAAGAAGTGATTCGCATTGAACTGGAAGGAAAACTGCTGCTTAGAAGCAGCTGCTGCCGCGTGGAAGACGTCAGCCAGCCGGAGTATTATATATAATCCGCCCACCGTTCCTTCTCAATCCGCTCCCGCGTCACCAGACACTCCGGCTCCGGCGCAAGCACATGGCGCGTGACATCAAACACCTTTGCCGCATCACACAAAATGCAGTCCGCACTGCCAAGCACCGTGTTTTTTGCCGCGCCGCAGTCTGTAAATGCCTGCGTTAATTTCACAAAATCCTCTGAAATATGCGGCTGGTCGGGATTATAATGCTTTCTCATATAAACGTCCCTCTGCCCCTGCGGCCAAACCACCGTCAGCTTCACAGGCTTATCTGACAGGCGGTTTGGCACATTCAGCACTTCTTCCACACTGTGAATATACGTATTTCGTTCATGTCCCACCCCGACAAGCAGAATTTTTCCGCCTGTGTCTTTTAACCTGTCGTAACAACCGCCCGGCGTACACGGTGTATTGCGGTATTCTTCTCCTGCAAGGTATTCTGCCGCATGTTTACCAAAGCCCGCCATGCTGTGGGTCGGGTGCAGGGATCGCACAACACCTTCCCGCTTCATAAACAGATTGGTTAAAACGCCGACGCAGGACGGCTCTTTTTGGCTGTCAAAAACCGGGTGGCTTTCATTGACCGTTTTCCATGTATGCGTCGGAAGCAATAACAGACCTTCCTTAAAATACTCCATCCACGCATCCAGCACGGTTTCCGCACCACCCTCTACATCGCCGATTGCTTTCATGGACGAATGAATCAGTATGGTTTCCGTTCCGTTAAGCCCCATTTGATAAAGCTGTTCTTTTAAATGCTTTTTTGTATACTGCATACATGTACCCTTTCCACTCTGAAAAAATCTCCAAATAACACCAGACACAGGCTGTATCTGCCGTGTAAAGTATCCCCTCTGTTTCTATTATTTCTACTATACCGTACTTCTCTTCACATTGCAAATGTCCTGTTCCAAATACAAACCTGCATGCAGTCCCGGCACATTTTCATATACCGGAAGTTTTCCGAGTCAGTTTTATCTAACCTCGTTATAACATACTGAGATCTGAAATGAAATTACAAAATTTAATGTTTTTTTATTGATTTTGCCAGTGAATTATGTATAATTATGGTAAGGCATGTGAAATTTTTCACTTATTGCATATGAATATTGTAAGTTCCGCACTTTGCGGCTTCTTACATATTACAATTATGAAGGAAAGAGGTTAAATTCAAGATGGCAGGAATTGATTTAAGCAAGTATGGTATTACAGGTGCAACTGAAATCATTCATAACCCTTCTTACGAATTATTATTCGAAGAAGAAACATCTTCTAAAAACGAAGGTTATGAAATCGGTAAGGAAAGCGAACTTGGCGCAGTAAACGTTATGACAGGTATCTATACAGGACGTTCTCCTAAGGATAAGTACATCGTTGTTGATGAAAATTCTAAGGACACTGTATGGTGGACATCTGACGAATACAAGAACGATAACCACCCAATGTCAGAAGATGTATGGGCTAAGGTTAAGGATATTGCAAAGAGCGAACTTTCTAACAAGAGACTTTTCGTAGTTGATGCATTCTGCGGTGCCAATAAGGATACAAGAATGGCTGTCCGTTTCATCGTTGAAGTAGCTTGGCAGGCACATTTCGTAACAAATATGTTCATCAAGCCTACAGCAGAAGAACTTGAAAACTTCGAGCCTGATTTCGTTGTATACAACGCTTCTAAGGCTAAAGTTTCTAATTATGCAGAATTAGGTTTAAATTCTGAAACTTGTGTAGCATTCAACATCACAAGCCACGAACAGGTTATCATCAATACATGGTACGGCGGAGAAATGAAGAAGGGTATGTTCTCTATGATGAACTACTACCTTCCATTAAAGGGTATGGCTTCAATGCACTGCTCAGCTAACACAGATATGAACGGTGAAAACACAGCAATCTTCTTCGGTCTTTCAGGTACAGGTAAGACTACACTTTCAACAGACCCTAAGAGACTTCTCATCGGTGATGACGAACACGGCTGGGATGACAACGGTGTATTCAACTTTGAAGGCGGCTGCTACGCTAAGGTTATCAACCTTGATAAGGAATCTGAACCGGATATCTACAACGCAATTAAGAGAAACGCTCTCCTTGAAAACGTTACTCTTGATGCAGACGGTAAGATTGACTTCGCTGATAAGAGCGTAACAGAAAACACCCGTGTTTCTTACCCAATCGACCACATTAAGAATATTGTACGTCCGATTTCTTCAGCTCCTGCTGCTAAGAACGTTATCTTCCTTTCAGCCGATGCTTTCGGTGTACTGCCTCCAGTATCTATCCTGACACCGGAACAGACACAGTACTACTTCCTTTCAGGATTTACAGCTAAGCTTGCAGGTACAGAACGTGGTATCACAGAACCTACCCCTACATTCTCAGCTTGCTTCGGACAGGCATTCCTTGAGTTACATCCTACAAAGTATGCTGCTGAACTTGTTAAGAAGATGGAAAAGAGCGGAGCTAAGGCTTACTTAGTTAATACAGGTTGGAACGGAACAGGTAAGAGAATCTCTATTAAGGATACTCGTGGTATCATCGACGCTATCCTTTCAGGTGCTATTAAGACAGCTCCTACAAAGCAGATTCCAATGTTCAACTTTGAAGTACCTACAGAACTTCCGGGCGTTGACTCAGGTATCCTTGATCCTAGAGATACATACGCTGATGCTTCTGAATGGGAAACAAAGGCTAAGGATTTAGCTGAAAGATTCAACAAGAACTTCGTTAAGTACACAGGCAACGAAGCTGGTAAGGCTTTAGTAGCTGCCGGTCCTCAGCTTTAATCTGAAACTTCAATTAAATACTATAGGTCTTTGCCTATGATTTACAGCGGCTGTTGCTTTTTAAAGGAACAGCCGCTGTATTTATCTGAATCTATAAATAAAAACACCGAATATCTCTTATTGTAGAGATACTCGGCATTTTAGTCTAACTTTTGTTGAATTTTCGTATTTTGCGGGTTTTTACCGGTCAATTTCCGCTGCGTGTGCAAGTGCCGCATCAATATTGGCACAGAAGTTTTCTTCTCCGACCAGTTCCACAAAGCCTGCTTTTTCCATCATCGCACGCGGCTGTTCCTGTACATGGGAAAGCACCAGCGTAATGCCCTTCTTTTTGCAGATTTCATGAATATTCGTTAATGAGCGCAATGCGGTTACGTCCATTGCCGGTACACCACGCATACGGATAATAACTACCTTAATGCCCGGTTCTGCCGAAATTTCCAGAAATTTATCTGCGGCGGCAAAGAACATCGGTCCGATAATTTCGTAAACCAGTGTATGCTTTGGCACAACCTTTAAAGAAATCTTATCCGGGTCATTATTTTCATCAATCTCACTTCCAAGGTACTTCCAGCTCTTTACCGCTGTAACATCGGACATTCTCTTTAAGAATAAAAGCGCTGCCAGTACAATACCGACTTCAATTGCCACAACAAGGTCAAATACAACAGTCAGTACAAAGGTAACAAGTAGCACGGCAACATCACTCTTTGGGGATTTGCGCACTAATTTAACAAATTCTCTCCAGCCGCTCATGTTATATGCAACCATAAACAAAATGGCGGCAATCGCAGGCATTGGAATCCATGCGGCATACGGCATTAATACAACAAGTACTAAAAGCAGTGTCACGGAATGAACCATTCCCGCAACCGGTGTTCGTCCACCGTTTTTTACATTGGCTGCGGTTCTTGCAATCGCACCTGTCGCCGGGATACCGCCAAACAGCGCTGATACAATGTTTCCGGCGCCCTGCGCAACCAGTTCCATATTCGGCTTGTGGCGGCTGCCAATCATACCGTCGGATACGACACAGGATAACAGGGATTCAATTCCTGCAAGCACCGCAATTGTCAGTGCATCCGGGAATAAATCACGAATCATGCCAAGACTTATTTTCGGCATGGAAATGCCCGGTACTTTATTGGATATTGTATACAAATCGCCAATCGTCTTTACATTCATGTGAAGCAGCTTTACCATTAAAATTGCTACGATAACTGCAATCAATGACGGTGGAATTTTTTCCGTGACCTTTGGAAACACAATCAGAATCGCAAGGGATACCAGTCCGACAATTAATGCCTGCACCTGAATTGTTCCGATACACGTAACACATTCTTTAACCTTGTCTATGGTTTCCACCGGTGAATATGTAAATGTCAGTCCCAAAAAGTCCTTGACCTGTCCGATAACAATCGTTACGGCAATACCAAAGGTAAAGCCCGATGTAATCGTATACGGAATGAAACGGATTAAATTTCCGAACTTTAAAAGTCCCATTATAATAAGAAGGATTCCCGCCATAACGGTTGCCACAACAAGACCTTCCATCTGGTGTTCTGCGACAATTCCGGCTACAATCGTTGCAAATGCGGCGGTCGGTCCTGCAATCTGCACACGGCTTCCGCCCAGAAACGAAATGACAAATCCGGCAAAAATTGCCGTGTAAATACCCTGTTCCGGTCCAACACCGGAAGCAAGGGCTAACGCAATCGACAGCGGAAGCGCAATAATCGCCACAATAATACCGGCAATCACGTCTTTTACAAACTGCTCTTTTGAATATCCTTTCATGCAGTCAAACAACTTTGGTACAAACTGATTCATTTTTCTAACCTTTCTCTTTCTTTTCTTTGAAACACGCTGTTATACACCACATCCACGCGTGACAGCATTTCCTCTTACAGGCATGTCCAATTATAAATTTAATGTAAAAATTTTATAAACAAAAAACGTTTCTATTATAGCACACCTGCATAAATTTGCAAGCAAAAAAAGCAGGCCGGAATGTGCCGTCCCTCAAAGGATAAACCTTTTGGGAAACGGTCATTCCGACCCGCTTTATATGTCATACCTTATAAGTCCTGTCTTATATACTATGGCTTTATGTGTTTATAAACCAATACAAATGCACTGCGAGCTGTTTATGACTCAGATTCTACCGCATTATCATTTAAGAAATTCTGTACCTTCTGATACAGCACTTCGTAACCGACTTCTGAATTCATCTCATTGCCGTAGTTGTCTAAGATTTCCTGATAATTTGTGTATCCGTAGTAATCTGCAAGCTGTGCACCCATGTCGTTAATTTCATCGGCAGAAACCGTGATGTTTTCATTCGATGCAATCAGTGTCAGCACCATTTTTTCAAGAAGGTACTGCTGTGCATATTCTACTGCATAATCATTAAAAGCGTCCTGTGATTCAAATCCGTATACCTGTGAAAGATATGAATCTAAATCAGAAATGCCGTAAGATGAACCGTATGAGTTAAACTCTGATTCAACATTAGACTTTAATGTATTTACAAGGTTGTCTAATTCTTCCTGCGGATAACCGCTTGGTGTCAGATTTTCGCTGAGCTTGGAATAAACTGCCTGATATTTGTCACTTGCAAATGTAGATTCTGCCTGTGATGTCAGGTAATCCTTTACATAGCTTCTTAATTCAGCAACTGTTGTTGCTTCTACGCCGAGTGTAGACGCATTTTCAGCAACCCATGCATCTGTCAAATCCGGCACAGTGCTTTTCTGGATAGACTTTACGGTTACAACGAAAATAACATCTTTTCCCGCAAGGTCAGAGCTTGAGTAGTCTGAAGGGAACGTACACGGAATATTATATTCCTGACCGACTGTCAGACCGATAAGTCCCTGGTCTAAATCGGTAATAAACTTGCCTGAACCGATGGTATAGCTGGCATCCGTTGCTGTACCGCCTGAGAACGCTTCTCCGTTTAACAGACCGCTGTAATCAAGCTTTACCGTATCGCCGGAAGCCGTCACGCCTTCTGTAACCGTTTCTGTTGTAGCTGTCTGTGATAATAACTTTGAAATGTAGCTTTCTACGTCATCATCAGATACCGTAAGAGATGAACGGTCTACAGATACTTCAACGCCCTTGTAATCCGGCAGTGTTACATACTGCTTGTAAACATCTGCATTGGATGTAATTGTTCCTGCATATTCTTCTGCTGTAACCTCTTTATTGACTGTCGATGCTGCGCTATCCTGTGATGTCTTCTTGCCTCCGCAGGCTGTCAGGGACACTGCTAAAGATGCGGCAAGCATAACACCGAAAAATCTTTTTTTCATAAATCAAATTTCCTTTCGTTTCATCATTCCTATATTTTGATGTGTCACAATTTTACATGACTATATTGTTATAGCATAAATCATGATAAAAAAAAAGCCGTTTCACATTTTTTTCATGATTCCGGCGCAATTCTTCTTAATTTTTATAGATTTTATACGAAATATCCGCTATAATCATTTTGTTATGAAAATATTTTTTAGAAAAATGAAAACGGCTTTTTTTACACCGCTGCTGATACTCTGCATGCTTTCGGCCTGCGGCTGCCAGACACGGCTCTCTGACCCGGTCACCGTCACCGGATATAAGCTCAATACTTATGTACAGATTTCTTCCTATATAAATGTATCCAGATCCGTTTTAAACGGCTGTCTGGATTTGTGCGACACGTATGAACAGCTCTGCTCCCGTACTTTAGAGAGCAGTACGCTTTATGCCGTGAACCACCACCAGACCGATGAAATTCCGGCAGAGCTTGGTGAGCTGATTGCCACCGGCTTAGACTACTGCCGCATTTCCGGCGGTGCGTTTGATATCACTATCGGAAGTGTCTCACAGCTCTGGGATTTTACCGCAGAACAGCCGGCCGTTCCGGATGCTGCCGCCATTGCCAATGCATTGCAATATGTCGATTATACAAAAGTGGAACTTACACCGCTTGAAAACGGCAATTACCGCATTACCATGCCGGAGGGTACGGTATTGGATCTCGGTGCGATTGCAAAGGGCTATATTGCGGATAAGATCAAAGATTATCTGTTAGCACATGATATTACAAGTGCCATGATTAATCTGGGCGGCAATGTGCTGTGTGTCGGCGGAAAAAGTGACTCGAAGGATTTTACGGTCGGTGTAAAAAAGCCATTTACACAAAGCAATGAACTTTTGCTGACGTTAAATCTGCGGGACTGCTCTGTGGTGTCTTCCGGCACGTATGAACGGTATTTCTATGAAAATGATACCTTTTATCATCACATTTTAAATCCCGCAACCGGTTATCCTTACGACAACCGGCTGACAGATGTCACCATACTCTCTGCCGTTTCGCTGGACGGCGACTGTTTAAGCACCACGTGTTTTGCACTGGGGTTAGACGACGGTCTGGCACTCATTGAATCGCTGGACAATATCGAAGCCGTCTTTGTCACCACGGATGGAAGCATTTACTATTCCAGCGGCATGAGCCGGTATCTGAATGAGTGATACCGCAAATAAAAATTTGGAGGAAAAATCCTCTCCTCGCTTTAGGAGAAATGTGAGTAAACTCACATAGGATTTTCCTTCGGAAAACATGGAGGATTATATGATTCGTTCTTTTCTTGTTATTGTGTTCCTGATCCTGTTCTTTATCTTCAGCCTGATTGCGCTGCCGGTTGAATGGGTTATCGGAAAATTCAATCCCGATGTAAAGGCAGTTTCTTCCCTGCGGATTGTGCAGGGCGCTTTTCACATCATTTTATTTTTAGCCGGTGTGCATACAACTGTGACCGGACTGGAAAATATCCCGGACGATGAGCCGGTTTTATTTATCGGAAACCACCGCGGATTTTTTGATGTGATTATTTCTTATACGTATATGAAACGTCCGACCGGATTTGTTGCCAAAAAGGAAATGAAAAAGGCGCTGATTATCCGCCGCTGGATGGACAATTTATTCTGTCTGTTCTTAGACCGTGAAAATATGAAGGAAGGCTTAAAAACCATTTTAAAGGGAATTGACTACATTAAAGATGGCAAATCCATTGTTATTTTTCCGGAAGGCACACGCAATAAAGGCGAAGGTGTTCAGGATTTCCACGCCGGAAGCTTTAAATTTGCAGAAAAAACAGGCTGTAAGATTATTCCGATGGTACAGACCAATACCGACTGCATTTTTGAACGTCAGTTTCCGCGCTTAAAGGCAACACACACCACGCTCGCCTTCGGCAAACCGATTGATATTAATTCTTTCCCAAAGGAAGAACGCAAAAAAATTGCCGCCTATACGCATGATGTCATTGTAGAAATGTATGAAAAAGAATAACTTTTTTCTTTTCAAATACGGGCATATATGCTATACTTTTATAGATATTTTAATAATTTAGGAGGACGATACTATGCCAGTCTGGGGAATCGTTTTATTAGTAATTTTCGTCATTTTACTTGCCGTATTTATCGGTTTAATGATTTTTGGAAACAAGCTCCGTAAACAGCAGGACGAACAGCAGGCGCAGATTGATGCGGCAAAGCAGGTGATGTCCATGTTAATCATTGATAAAAAGAAGATGAAGCTTAAAGATGCCAATCTTCCAAAGATGGTTTTAGAGCAGACACCAAAGTATCTGCGCGGCAGTAAGATGCCTATTGTAAAAGCTAAAATCGGACCGAGAATCATGACACTTATGGCAGACCCGAAGGTTTTTGACCAGCTTCCGGTTAAGGCCGAAGTCAAAGCTGAAGTCAGCGGTATTTACATTACAGGAATCAAATCTGTACGCGGCGGTAAAGTCGTTGCAGAACCGGCTCCGAAGAAAAAAGGACTTAAAAAATTTTTCAGTAAGAACAAATAATTGATTTACATAAGGGCTGTTGCAGAAAGTATTCCTATTTTTTGCACAGCCCTTTCATCTAATTGAGTGCCATGTATCCGATGATACATAAGAATGGAGGATTTATGCGTAATCTCACACTTTTAACAGATTTATATGAACTGACTATGATGCAGGGATATTTTAAAACCGGCAATAACCGGACGGTTATTTTCGATGCCTTTCACAGAAAAAATCCATGTGACGGCGCTTATGCGATTTCCTGCGGCTTAGAACAGGTCATTGACTACATTAAGAATCTTCATTTTACAGAAGATGATATTGCATACCTGCGTAGTCTGTCTATCTTTGATGAAGACTTTCTGGAATATTTAAGTAACTTCCACTTCACAGGTGATATTTATGCCATTCCGGAAGGTACGGTCATTTTCCCGCGTGAACCGATTGTCAAGGTCATCGCACCGATTATGGAAGCACAGCTTGTTGAAACGGCTATTTTAAATATTATCAACCACCAGAGTTTAATTGCCACAAAGGCCGCCCGTGTCTGCTACGCCGCAAAGGGTGACGGTATTATGGAATTCGGTCTGCGCCGCGCACAGGGACCGGACGCCGGTATTTACGGTGCAAGAGCCGCTGTTATTGCAGGCTGTGTCGGTACGAGCAACGTCCTGACCGGTCAGATGTTTGGTGTGCCGGTAAAGGGAACACACGCCCACAGCTGGATTATGAGCTTTCCGGATGAATATACTGCATTTAAAACCTATGCCGATTTGTATCCGGATGCGTGTATCCTGCTTGTCGATACGTATGACACCCTGCGTTCCGGTGTACCGAATGCGATTCGCGTATTTAAGGAAATGCGTGAAAAAGGCATTGATTTAAAGGGCTACGGTATCCGTCTGGATTCCGGCGATTTAGCTTATCTGACAAAGAAAGCGCGTAAAATGTTAGACGATGCCGGATTTGAAGATGCCATTATTTCCGCTTCCAGCGACTTAGACGAATATCTGATTGACTCCTTAAAGACACAGGGTGCGGCGATTACTTCATGGGGTGTCGGAACCAATCTGATTACTTCTAAGGACAACCCGGCATTCGGCGGTGTTTATAAGCTTGCCGCAGTGATGGGCGATGACGGCACATTTATTCCGAAAATCAAGCTGTCCGAAAATTCAGAGAAAATCACAAATCCGGGCAACAAGACGGTTTACCGTGTCTACGATGCCGACGGCATGATTAAGGCGGATTTAATCGCGCTGGCCGATGAAACGTATGATGAATCACAGCCTCTGCTTTTATTTGACCCTGTGGAAACGTGGAAAAAGACACTGATGGAACCGGGCGAATATTCTATGCGTGAGATTATGGTGAAAGTATTTGATAAGGGCGAGTGTGTTTACGATTCGCCAAATGTCATGGACATTCAGAAATACTGCAAACAGGAGCAGGCAACGCTTTGGGATGAATCCAAGCGGCTGATTAATCCTCAGGTTGTTCATGTCGATTTATCACAGAAGCTTTATGATTTAAAGCAGGAACTCCTGCACAATTACGGACGGGAAAAGCTGTAGCAATACGGCTTCCCGCCCTTTTTTAATTTGCTTTTCTATTTTTCCAGTGTATTTAACAGTTCATACAGAAGCGTATACAACTGTGCAGCTTTTTCCTGCGGAAGTGCCGCGCATGCCATCATTTTCTGCGGAATCAGCACCGCTTCGTCTTTTAAGTCTTCTCCCTTTGGCGTAATGGCGGCAATTAATACCCGCTCGTCTTCTTCGCTTCGGGTACGTGTCACATAGCCTTTCTGCTCTAATTTTTTAAGAGCGGCGTGAGTGTTCCGGAATCTAAAAACAGGCATTTGCCCAGTTCCTTGACACTGATTTGCTTTTTTTCCCACATCACCATCATGGCGATGTACTGTGTATAGGTTAAATCTATTTTTTCAAGAAATGGTGTATACCGCTTGATAATCTCTCTGGAGCAGGCATACAGCGGAAAACACAGCCCGCCGGACATTTCATGATTATCTGACGGACTGTGTTTTAACTCATTTTTTACTTTTGATTCTGCTCAAGCTGTTCCAGCTTTTCCGCCATTTCCCGTAACCGGTGTCTGACTGCTTCCAGTTCTTCTTTTTGTGTGTCAATGGTTGCTTTCTGTGAATCAATCGTTTCCTGCTTTGCTTCCAATTCTTCCTTCTGCGTGTCAATCTTTTCCTTCTGAACATCAATCGTTTCCTGCATTTCATCTATCATGTACTGCACCGTATTTCTATCCAGTTGAATCAATTCCTTTGAAAACATTTCCATCACCTTTTCCACATTCTGGCACATGACATAAATTTCTTCGTACATTTCTTTAAACTCCGGGTACTGACTGATTAGTTTAATGATAATCTCCGGTTCGTCTTTACTTAGAAATGTGAGCCACGCTTCTGTCTTATTCCTAAGATTATTGTGGGTGATTCCACGGAAAATGTCAAGCGGTATGAACACATATTTTTGCAGTAATTCCAGTTCCAGACCTGTGTCTGACTGCTGTTTGAATTTGTGAATGTAGTTTTGTGGATATTCATGAAATTCTTTGATACTTGTTTCAAAGAATACGATCGTATAGACGGATTTTATATCCTTATAACTGAAGGCTTTTTTCTTTTCGCCTTTGACCCCGGTGCAGTAGTCTAAAAATTCTTCCTGCTGTTCTTCGTCCCATTCCCGATATTTTTCTAAAAGTTTTGGATTCTCGCGGATTTCTCTTTTAATATCCTCCCGCTCACGAATCATCGGAAAATACTGTTTTAATTTTGTTGTGCTTTTTGGCAATCGCATCGCCCCTTTCTTTCGCATTTTATTCATCATTCAACAATATTTATAAATATTGTTGATATATATACTATACTTCATATAATAAACCTTGTCAATATATTTTATACACTATTCAAATAATATTTAGAACTATTTTCCTCCACTTCTGCCAAAGTCCCTTTAATACAAAAAGAGCAGACACAAAAATCCTTTCTGTATCTGCTCTCTATGCGCTTTTTAACACTTTATCACAAAACCGTATCAACAAAATTCATGATAAAATCATTAGACGAATTATTCTACTGTATAAATCCAGCCCTTAGGTGCTTCAAGCTTGCCCATCTGGATACCTGTTAAAGTATCGTACAGCTTCTGGATTGTAGGGCCCATCTTTTCCATACCGCTTGGCATGCAGATTTCCTTGCCGTGGTCAACAATCTTACCAACCGGTGAGATAACAGCTGCTGTACCGCAAAGACCACATTCTGCGAAATCCTTTACTTCTTCCAGTGTAACTTCACGTTCTTCAACCTTCAGTCCTAAGATTTCCTTCGCAACATATACGAGTGAACGACGTGTAATAGAAGGAAGAATACTGCTTGACTTTGGTGTTACAACTGTACCGTCTTTTGTAACGAACAGGAAGTTTGCACCGCCTGTTTCTTCTACCTTTGTTCTTGTTGCCGGGTCTAAGTACATATTTTCTGCGTAGCCTTCTTTATGTGCTGTTACAATTGCATGTAAGCTCATGGCATAATTTAAACCGGCCTTGATATGACCTGTTCCGTGAGGTGCTGCTCTATCGAAATCAGATACCTTAATTGTAAGAGGCTTTGCGCCGCCCTTGAAATACGGACCAACCGGTGTTGTAAGGATTCTGAACTGATATTCATCAGCCGGCTTTACACCAATAACCGGATTGCTGCCGAACATATATGGACGGATGTATAATGTAGCACCTGAACCAAATGGCGGTACCCATGCTGCATTTGCCTTTACTGTATCTGTAACAGCCTGTACAAACTTGTCTACAGGGAATGGCGGCATTTCCAGTCTTTCGCAGGAATCATGCATTCTCTGTGCATTGAGGTCCGGACGGAACATAACAATATGACCGTCTTCTGTTGTATAAGCCTTTAAACCTTCAAAACAAGTCTGTGCATACTGAAGTACACCTGCACACTCATTTAACACGACCTTATCATCATCTGTAATGACTCCGTCATCCCACGCTCCGTCTTTATAATTTGCTACAAATCTTTTATCTGTCTTTACATAACCGAATCCAAGATTTGCCCAATCAAGATTTTTCTTTTCCATCTTCATTACTCCCTTTCGCGTCTAGTCGGATTGTTACGAAATGATATCTTTTACTTCATTCCACGCAATTCTTAACAGTTATTTTACTGCGATACCTTGTGAAAGTCAATATCCCAGTTTCTGCATTTTTAGGAAGTTTCATCATTTTATTCCCGATCTAATAATGACTGATAAAATGCCGCATAATCTTCACGTTGTTCTGCCGTAAACGCAATGGCAGTTCTTGGGTGCTGGTTCTGCTGTCCTGTCAGCATATACTGTACATCACAGCCCCATACAAGCCCTGTCTTCTTTAACGGAAGCATCTGGTTCTGTAAAAATTTTAATACCGGATTCAAACTGTACTTCGGATTTCTAAGGAAGCCTAACAGCAGTTCCATGTTGCAGTTTCCTGCACCGCGTCCCATGCCGCTCATCGTTGCATCCAGATAGCTGACACCTACGGTGCAGGCTTCAATCGTATTTGCAAATGCAAGCTGCTGGTTGTTGTGTGCATGGATACCGACCTTCTTGCCGTATTTTTCTGCAACCTTCAAATACTTATCCGCCAGTCTGCGGATCTGTTCCGGATATAAAGAACCATAGCTGTCAACCAGATAAATCGTGCCGACCTCGCTCTGTGCCAGTAAATCCAGTGCCAGATCCAGCTCAGATTCTGCCGCTGTGGAAACTGCCATAATATTAATCGTGGTTTCATAGCCCATCTCCGCACAGTAATGAATCATCTCGATTGCCGCCGGAATTGTATTAATATAAGTAGCAATACGAATCATGTCAATCACGCTGTCTGTCTTTGGAATAATATCTTTTTTATAATCGGTACGTCCGACATCTGCCATAACGGAAATCTTTAAATCGGTGTTGTTATCACCGACAATATCACGGATATCCTGCTCATCACAGAACTTCCACTTGCCGAATTCCTTAACGTCAAAAATTTCCTTTGAAGCCTTATAACCGAACTCCATGTATTCTACACCTGCTGCCACGTTGGCGGTATATAAATTTCTTACAAATTCATCGTCAAAATAAAAATTGTTGACCAATCCTCCGTCTCTGATTGTACAATCAACGACCTTAATATCCGGTCTGTAAGAAATTAATTCGCCCTTCTGTTCCATTTCCTTTTCCTCCAATATCTGCTTTTGTTTTATTTTTCACTTTAAAGCGTTAAACTTTAACGTATTATAGCACACTTTTTTCAAAATGCAAACCCCTTTCAGAAGAATCCTTTCCAAAATGCTTTATAACCGATTTACGTCAGCTGCTGCATATCCTTTACCAGGGCTTTTAATCCTGCCAGATATTCCTGCGCATTGCTGAATTTCTTCTTTGTCACCCTCCAGACAAATTTCGGTTCCGGACTGCTGATAAACCGCACCGCACCGCCGTATCCGGCTACGAAATTCTCGATTTTATCCCCCTGAATGTCCGCTTTCGGATAAATCTTCATGACCGTCCGCCACTGCGATGCACCCGGTGTTTCGTCCGTTCCGCCCTGAATCTCGGTAATGCCGATTTTGTGTGCCATAGACTTAACCAGTGCAATATTTAAAAGATTGGCGGCACTTGCCGGCAGACTGCCGTAACGGTCACCGAGTTCGTCGCACATATCCGACAGTTCCTCCTCGCTTTCAATACCCGCAATCCGCTTGTAGACATCCAGCTTCTGATATTCGCTCTTAATATAAGAAGACGGAATAAATGCATCTACATTCAAATCCACATTTGTTTCAAAACCGTATTCATTTTTAATGCCCTTCAAATCATTCACCGCCTGATTGAGCATTTTACAGTACAAATCATATCCAACCGCCGCCATATGCCCATGCTGTGAGCGTCCAAGCACATTTCCTGCGCCACGGATTTCAAGGTCTTTCATCGCAATCTTAAAACCGGAGCCGAAATCCGAAAATTCACGAATCGCACTTAAACGTTTCTCTGCCACTTCCGTGAGCATTCTGTCCCTGCGGTACAATAAAAATGCATAGGACGTTCTGCTGCTTCGTCCGACACGCCCGCGTAACTGGTAAAGCTGTGAAAGCCCGAATTTATCCGCATCTTCGATAATCATGGTATTGACATTTGAAATGTCCACACCGGTTTCGATAATCGTGGTTGAAATTAAGACATCAATTTCTCCGTTGATAAATTCGTACATGATTTTTTCAAGCATACGTTTTTCCATCTGACCGTGTGCATAGGCGACATTGGCCTCCGGCACCAGTTCCTCAATGTGTGCCGCCACCTCATCAATGCTGCGGACACGATTGTATACATAATACACCTGTCCGTTTCTTGCCAGCTCTCTGTGAATCGCCTCCCGGATCATTTCATCGTTATGTTCCGTTACAAAGGTCTGTATCGGCACGCGGTCTGTCGGCGGTTCTTCCAGTACACTCATATCACGGATACCGACAAGGCTCATATGCAGTGTTCTAGGAATCGGGGTCGCACTGAGCGTCATGACATCCACATCATTTTTTAATTTCTTAATCTTTTCCTTATGGGTTACACCAAAACGCTGTTCCTCATCAATAATCAACAGTCCCAGGTCCTTAAACTCCACATCCTTGGATAACAGTCTGTGTGTACCGATTGCAATATCTACAAAACCTTTTTTTAACTCGGAAATACTTTCCTTGATTTCCTTGCTTGTACGGAAGCTTGACAGCTGTGCCACCGTCACCGGAAAATTTTTCATCCGCTGTTCAAAGGTGTTGTAAATCTGCTGGGCAAGAATGGTTGTCGGCACAAGATATGCCACCTGCTTGCCCTCCTGTACCGCTTTAAATGCCGCACGGATTGCGACTTCAGTCTTGCCATAGCCGACATCACCGCAGATTAAACGATCCATAATGCGGGTACTTTCCATATCACGCTTGGTGTCTTCTATCGCCGTCAGCTGATCCTGCGTTTCCTCATACGGAAACATTTCTTCAAATTCCCTCTGCCATACGGTATCCGGTCCAAACTGATAGCCCTTTTCCTTCTGCCGCGCCGCATACAGCGCAACCAGATCCTTTGCCACTTCTTCAACCGCGCCGTGTACCTTGGATTTTGTTTTATTCCACTCCTGTGTCCCCAGCTTATTGAGCTTGGGCTTCTTTTCGGTATCCGCCGCCGCATATTTCTGTAAACGGTCAAGCTGTGTCGCCAGCACATAAAGGTTACTGTTTCCGGCGTATTCAATCTTGATATAATCCTTTTCCACGCCCTCAACCGTAATTTTTTCAATACCCTTATACACACCCAGTCCGTGACTTTCATGCACGACAAAATCGCCGATATTCAGTTCGTTAAAACCGGCTATCGACTTTCCGTCATACTTTTTCTTCTTTTCACGTTTTTTGTGCCTGCTTGCAAAAATATCATTTTCCGCAATCACGACAAACTGCAGAAGCGGATACTCAAAGCCCTTGTGCAGACTGCCGTAAGTGACCATAATCGTGCCTTCAAGCATTTCATTTTCAAAATCTTCACTGAAATACGCCGTCAGCCCCAGATCCGCCAGATCCTGCACAATTCTTGCCGCACGCGTTCTCGAATTGCACACCAGGATACTCTTATACCCCGAACGCTTATATTTTTTTAAATCGTCCGCAAGATACTCAAAGCTGTTGTGGTACGGACTGATACTGCGGGTATCAATGCGCACATATTCCGCCACGGCAAATTTTTCCGGCTTGTAATCCAGCGCCGACAACAGCAGGGTACGTTTCTTTTCAAGTCCCACATAAATGCTTTCAATCCCGTGAATCATATCGGTCTGTCCCGGCAGAATATATCCGCCCTCCAGACGGTTTTTCATACTTTCAGTATATTCATATAAAATAAGTTCCATCCGCTCATTTAAGCGGTTCGGCTCATCTAATACAAACAGCGTGTCTTCCTTTGGAAAATAGCTTAAAAATCCGGTCAGTTCCTCTGCAAACATCCGCAATGCCTTGCTGTAATCGCCGGTACGCTCCATATCTGCCACATTTCTGCGGATACGGTTGCATTTCTCAATATCCTCTGCCGTCTTTTTCTTCTTATCATTACCAAAGGCGGTAAGCTGTCCTGCCAATTCTTCCTGTAACTTTTCCCTGCCGCGCGCAATTTCTTCTTCGCTTAACAGGCATTCTGTCGCTGGAAAAGCTTCAAACCGCTCAATCTTTTCAATGGAACGCTGGCTCTCCACGTCAAACAAACGGATTGAATCCACCTCATCGTCCCACAACTCAATGCGCACCGGTGTTTCTTCCGTATACGGGAAAATGTCGATAATACCGCCGCGCACCGCAAATTTGCCCTGTCCGTCCACAATCGCACATCGCTCATAGCCAATCTGTACCAGTTTCTTTGAAAGTGCTTCTAAATCAAGAACCTGTCCTTTTTCAAATGAAATCGTGGCATTTTTATATTTTTCAAGCGGAACGAGCAAATCAGCACAGCCGTCAATCGTTGTCACAACCGTAAGTCCCGCCGCATTTTTGTTTTCCGGCTGTATGCCGTCTGTTTTACCGTTTGAAATACTGTCTTCACTGATATGCTTCTGCGCCTGAATGATTTTGTAAATGCATGCAAGCCGCTCTCCCGCAAGCTGGTTGCCATGCACATCGGCGCTGTAAAAGATAAAATCCTTGGCAGGATAGTAAATACTGCTCTTATCAAAAAAGAGACAATCCTCACGAAGCTGTCTTGCCTTGACCTCATCGCTAGTAATCACGACCCGGATTGGATACTGCTCCCCGAGTGCTTCCAGCAGATGTGCTTTCTGCGTGTCAATGCAGCCGCTGACCATTACCGCATGCCCCAGCCGGCTAAAAGACTTTTTAATTTCTTCTATCCCTGCCATCCCCTGCACAGGCTCAAAAAATGTTTTCATACTTCCTCAATTCTACAATTTTTATTTCATCCATTAAATTTATTCATCGCACCGGTAATACCCTCTGTCAGGATACAGGCAACCGCTTCGCAGGCTCTCTGATTGGCATCCCGCAGTGTATCGTATAAATCTGCCGGGAATTTTCCGAGTACCCAGTCTGCAAGGTCCCAGCCCTTCGGTTTGTCACCGACACCGAACTTAACACGCTTGAACCGGTCACTGCCAAGCTGCGCGATAATACTTTTAATACCGTTGTGTCCGCCTGCGCTTCCCTTTGCCCGCAAACGCAGTTTGCCCGGTTCTAAGCTGATGTCGTCAAAAATAACGATTAAATCATCGATATCCGCCTTATAATAATCCATGACTTCACGGATACATTCCCCGGACAGATTCATATACGTCATCGGCTTTACAAGAATGACCTTCTCTCCCTCAATCATACCCTTGCCAATCATCCCTTTGTGTTTTTGTGTGTCTACGCTGATATTATATTGATCTGCCAGCGCATCTATCACAGAAAATCCTGCATTGTGTCTTGTTCCCATATACTGTGTGCCGGGATTTCCCAGCCCCGCTATAATATACATACTTTCCTCATTTCCGCAGGCATTTTAATGCCGGAGGAACCGCGAGCCAAATGTCAGATTTGGCTCTGCGATAAAAGCTATTTTGTGACGCCTGCGGCACAAAATGCTGTGTGAAAAATCAGCACATCAGTGTGATTTTTCACACTTATCTCCATTTCTGAGCAACTTGTTGCAAAGTGGCGATGAGAAATTCGCATAGGCGATTTCTTATCTGTCATTATAGATGTTTGCTTTCGCTCAGAAGCAAACATCTGTGCAAAAAAGCGCGAAGTCCATTTTTCATGACTTCACGCTTATCTGTTCTGTATGCTTTCACTGCGTGTCTACGCATTTTTAAATTCTAGCATATTCTGATATCAGTGTCAAAAATTACTTTTTCAGCTTAAACTGCTGTACAAGTTCGTTCAGTGAAATAGATTCTGCTGAAAGCTCTTCACTTGTTGCAGAAGATTCTTCCGCAATAGCGGCATTGCTCTGTACAACCTCTGAAATCTGGTTAACACCGGCTTCAGCCTGCTTCATCTGTTCTGTCTGTGTTTCTGAAAGCTCCTCTAGCTCTTTAGACTTTTCTGCGACTTCATTAATACCCTGAACCAGTTCAATAATCGTCTTAGAAGTCTTCTCTACGGCACGGTTACCATTTTCAATTTCCTGAATAGAATTCATAATGAGTTCTCTTGTATTCACTGCAGACTGAGCACTTTCGTCAGCAAGCTTGCCAATCTGTGTTGCAACAACAGCGAATCCGCGTCCGGCTTCTCCGGCCCTTGCGGCTTCAATAGAAGCATTTAATGCAAGCAGATTGGTCTGTTCAGCAATTTCTTCGATTTCACCGATAATGCTTTCAATCTTCTGAGACATTTCACTCATACGCTGCATAGCTTCCGTAACCGCCTGCATCTCCTGCTGGCTTCTGTCTGCTTCTTTTGCATATTTCACAGATAAATCATACGAAACGCTTGCACTGTCATGTGTATGTTCTACACCTTCTGTAATACTTGCAAAAGAGGCAAGTAATTCTTCAACTGCACCAGCCTGGTCTGTAGAACCTTCTGCAAGGCTTTGTGAACCCTCTGCAAGGTTGCCTGCACCGATAGATACCTGAGCGGCAGCTTCTTCAATGTGGCGCATTGTATCGTTCATATCTTCGTTCATCTGATGGATTGCATCATTCATGGCTGCAAAATCACCCAGATACTTTTCAGGAATTGCAGACGAGCCTGTATAATCATTCTTTGCCATCAGTTCCATACGGTAATTAACATCCTTAATAACTGCTGACAGATTCTCTGCCATATCCTTTGCAACAGTAACCATATCAGATACTTCATCTTCTGATTCCATTACCGGAAATTCACTTGTCAAATCACCCTGTGCAAAGGCCTTAAAACGTTCTGCCAGTGCATCGAGCGGATTTACAATATTTAACGCAAGCGCATCGCCCAGCTTTCTTGCGATTAAAATCGCCGCAATAATAATAAGAATAACTATTGCCAGTAAGACATATGTTAATACCTTTAAATTATTTTCCAATTTGTCACCTTCGCTGGTATTCACGTCCAGCAGCTGTACCATATTCTCATAAATTGCTTCGTACTTCGGTGCCACTTCATCTTTTGCCAGTCGCTGTGCCTGATTTCTCTGATCGATATTCGTTACATCTTTACCCATCTGTACTACCTTATCAGCTGATGTAAAATAATCTTCCATACCGCTCATGATCTGATCATACAATTTACGTTCTTCAGCGGAAGCAACTGTTTCTTCTACTGTAGCTGCATAATCCTTACATGCCTGCTTCTTTGTTTCATACGCTTCGTAGGTTTCCTGTACCAGTGTCTTATCCTGATAACCGATTGCCGCCCGCAGGTTACTTCTGGTATCTGCAAATGTAATCATCATCTTACCGATATCACCCTGCGAAAAACCATAATTGGTTAATGCGTGATGGTACTGGACACCCATTACTAACATGGCAGTTCCTCCAAGAATACCAGAAAAACTTACCAATATTGCAACTATTAAAATTGCAGATGAAATACGCTGCCGCAGTCTTTTCCCATTCAATTTTTTGACCATTGCCTGAATCATATGTTGTTCCTCCTTACTGCTGTTTTCTCGTGTCGTCTATGTCACTTTTTTCATATCTAATTATTTTTATTATACCATTGTATCCAACCTGTTTCAATAAAATATTACATGGTTTTTTGTTAAGGTTTTTGTTAAATAGAAAAACCGGCAGAGATGCTACAATGCGCTGCACCTCTGCCGGTCTTTTTATAAATTCAATCTTAGTTTGTCAGATTTATGCTTTTACAGCATATCCATTGGTTACGGTATAATCCTGTCCGCCAAAGCTAATTGTACCTGAATAATCAAAAGCGATTGTTCCGTCTTTAAAGTACCAGTCGCCGTATTCATTACTGCCGACACCCGTAAATGTTAAATCAAGCAGACCATTGTTAAAATACCACCAGCCGTATTCATTTAATGCCATTCCGGTATAGCTTAAATCCAGAACACCATTGTTAAAGTACCACCAGCCATAGTCATTTAATGCCATTCCGGTATAGGTATTACTGATATAACCATCTGTAACATATACCCATGTATCGCCATTTAATATCATACCTGTAAAGCCTGCATTTAAAATACCGTCTGTAAACAGCCATGTACCATATTCATTTGTGGCAAATCCGTTATAGCCAAAATCAATCTGTCCATTGCTGAAATACCACCAGCCATATTCATTCACTGCCATTCCGGTATAGGTAAAGTCAACCTTACCATCCTTGAAATACCACCAGCCATAGTCATTTAATGCCATACCTGTGTAATCTGTCAGCACCTGTCCGTTCTGAACATAAAGCCACTCGTTCTCCGGAATAATCATGCCCGTAAAACCGAAGTTTAACTGTCCGTCTGTGTA
>OJRL01000472.1_pt1 | contig 24042 bp, 20 predicted proteins | sample 1599191 | NCBI WGS metagenome assembly OJRL01 (sample SAMN03922537, study PRJEB24848) | human gut metagenome | isolation source: stool sample | host: Homo sapiens | place: Germany | collected 2010-05
GATGATCATCATCATTTTTGCTACAGCCAGAGAAAAAGAGAGTCAGACCGGCAATACAGGTGAATAGAATTAGTCTTGTGTTCATACATTTTGCGTTTATAAGTTTTGGGCATAGAACAACAGGTCTATCGGAAAAGTTTTGAGCGAAATCGAACACAGTGTCCGAAATCGAACAGTACTAAAAATGGATATTCTCATAGAATCAGTTACTTACGTTTTTGGCACGGGGTTTGCTCTTTGGAGGGTGGAAAATAAAAACAAACGAAATATGGACAGAGAGATATCAAAAGAGGTTCGGCAGAAGGAGCAGCGTAAACAGTTTATAAAGCTGGGGGCGGGGATCGGTATTGCCGTTGTCTTGATTGGCGGGGTGATCGGTTTTATGCAAACCAGCCTGCAACGGAAGGACTTGGTTTTTTCAACGGTAGATAAAGGAGTGATCGAGGTTTCCGTTAGCGCGTCAGGCAAGGTGGTTCCTGCTTTCGAGGAAATCATCAACTCACCGATCAACTCCCGTATCGTCGAGATTTATAAAAAGGGAGGCGATTCCGTGGATGTAGGTACTCCGATCTTGAAACTGGACTTGCTCAGCGCCGAGACGGATTATAAGAAACAATTGGACGAGGAGCAAATGAAACGCCTCCAATTGGATCAACTCCGTATCCAAAACCGCAATAAGCTTTCCGAGATGGAGATGCAATTGAAAGTCTCTCGCATGGAACTGAACCGAAAGGAAGTGGAGTTGCGCAACGAGCGTTATCTGGATAGCCTAGGCGCCGGAACGACCGATAAGGTCCGTCAAGTGGAACTGGACTATAACGTTAGCGTCTTGAAACTGAAAGAGGATGAGCAAAAATATGAGAACGAGAAATCCTTGACGGATGCCGATTATAAAGTGAAAGAACTCGACCTGAACATCTTCCGAAAGAGCCTAGCCGAGACGAAGCGTACCTTGGAAGACGCCCAGATACGCTCTCCCCGCAAGGCGATCCTGACCTACGTGAACAACGAGGTAGGTGCCCAAGTCTCTCAAGGCAGTCGTGTCGCTATCGTCTCCGACTTGTCCCATTTCAAGATAGAGGGGGAGATCGCCGATACCTATGGTGACCGGATCGCCGCCGGTAGCAAAGCCGTCGTAAAGATCGGCAACGATAAACTGGATGGGGTGGTTAGCGATGTTACCCCCTTATCGAAGAACGGCGTAATCTCTTTCACGGTACAGTTGGAGGAGGATAATCATCGCCGCTTGCGCTCCGGTTTGAAGACCGATGTATACGTGATGAATGCCATCAAGGACGATGTGCTGCGTATTTCCAACGCCTCGTTCTACGTCGGGAAAGGAGAGTATGAGTTGTTTGTTGTCAACGGAGACCAATTGATCAAGCGGAAGGTACAGCTGGGAGACAGCAACTTTGAGTATGTAGAAGTAGTAGGTGGCTTGGAACCGGGCGACGAGGTAGTCGTTTCCGATATGACAAGCTTCAAGGAAAAGAATAAACTGAAATTGAAATAAAGGATGTTCAAGCAATACTTTAAACAAGCCATCCATGCGCTGAGAGAGAATCGTCTTACAAGCGTGATTTCTATCTTGGGTACGATGCTGTCGGTGGCCATGATCTTGGTTGTCGTGTTGCAATTCCAAATCAAGCTGGTAGGTTATAGCCCCGTATCGAAGCGAGACCGGATGCTTTATATCTACTCCGTGAACACTAAATCGAAGGATGGGAGCGAGAATAACAATACGGGCCTTTCCGCCGAGACGATACGTGAATGCCTCTATACGCTGAAAAAGCCCGAGGCCGTAACAGTGACGGCACAGAATAGCCACGTTATCTCCATTCCGGGTAAACGATTGTTCGAGGAATATACTGTCTATTATACCGATCCCGCCTTTTGGAAAGTATTTGACTTCAAGTTCCTTTCCGGCAAGCCTTTTACGGAGGCCGATTTCAATTCCGGTCTGCCTCATGTGGTTATTTCCGATAAGTTGGCGGGTATCCTGTTCGGTACCCAAGACGTGGTCGGTCGTGATATCTTGGTAAATAACGTGATGCCTTGCACGATCGCGGGAGTGGTAAAGCGCCCGTCGAAAGCGGCCAGCGAGGCTTTCGCCGATGTGTGGATGTCTTATACGGCGAATACCCTGTACACCAATAGCGGAGGTTGCGACGGGATGTGTGGCCCTTTCGGGGCGGAGATCTTGGCGCATAAGCTCTCGGACATCGATGCCATATATGCGGAGATCCAGCAAGGGGTAGCCCGCTACAACGCCGGCAAGGCGGATTTCATCTTGACGATTCCCAAGCCTTTCACCCATCTGGAACTGGCCTTAGGTTCCGGTAGCCAGTATGGCTATAACCGGGTAGGTTGGGGCGAATATTTGAAGACAACCGGCTGGGTGCTTCTGTTCCTGCTGCTGGTACCGACCTTGAACCTGACAGGGATCGTGCAATCCGCCGTACAGAAGAGGCGACCGGAGATGGGGCTTCGCAAGGCTTTCGGGGCTACCGGCGAGCGTCTGTTTACGCAGGTTGTTTGCGAAAACCTGATCATTACGTTGATAGGGGGTATTCTGGGGATAGGCTTGTCGGTCGTATTGCTCTATGTGGGCCGGTCGTTCCTGCTGACAAAAGATACGGTGATAACTTCCGGCATGCTTTTCCAGCCCTTGTTGTTTGTAGCGGCCCTGTTCTTTACGTTGGTATTGAATGTGTTAAGCTCGGGATTACCCGCATTCCGGATAGCGAGGGAGCGGATCGTGGAATCGTTGAAGGATGCGAGCGTGTGAGAAATAACTACTGAAAAGGAATGATATGATCAAGCATATACTAAGTATAATATGGAACCAGCGTCGAAGTAACGGTTGGATATTCGCGGAATTGTTGGTGGTAGCCGGTGTCTTCTGGCTGATGGTCGATATGTTTTATGTGGACACGCGAACCTATTACTCTCCCCTCGGATTCGATATCACGAACGTATGGCGTTTCAAGTTAAGCGAGCAGGAACGGAACCCTTCGGATTCGCTTCCCGGGCTATCCGAGCCGGAGAAGCTGACCCGCTTGATGTCGCAAATACGCCAATGGTCCGAGGTGGAGGAAGTTTGCGCTACTTATTACTCCTGTCCCTACTCGATGGGAAATTCTTGGAGGGAGATAGAGCCTCTGGATGGTGACACGAGCTTAACATCCGGGGAGAATTTCCAGATCCGGAATGTCACCCCGGAATATTTCAAGCTTTTCCGGATCAAGACTCCGGAGGGGAAACCTGTAGCGGACGAGATCGCCGGGATACATAACGCCTTGGTCTTGTCCAAGGAGATGGCAGACGTGTTTTATCATGGCCGGCTGGCTCGTGGAAGGAAGGTGAGGCATAGTAAATTGGATAATACCTTTACGGTCGCCTCCGTATCAACCTCTATCCGGACCGACGAGTATAAATCTGCGGAGCCATGTTTTTTCCAGAGCCTTGAGGGGGAATTGTTTAACGAGACTGTCAATCAGTTTGGAGCCCGGAATGCGGAGCTTTGCGTCCGGATGAAAAGAAACTATACACGGGACGACATGAATCGTTTTCTGAATGAGATGGGAGACCGGTTGGCGGCGGACAATCTATTTGTCTATGGCATCAGCAATATCAGGGAGTTCCGGGATATTCATCTGGATGGCAAGGGGCGTGAGATGAGCAATAAGTTCTCCTTGATGGCCTTCATGCTGGTAAACGTCTTTTTCGGCATTATCGGTACGTTCTGGCTCCGTGCGCAGAACCGCCGGGGAGAGATCGGCTTGAGGATGGCGCTGGGTGCTTACGATGGCACGTTACGGCGGTATCTGTATCTGGAAGGTCTTTGCCTATTGGCGTTAACCCTTCCGTTTATCGCCCTCTTCGCTATCAATATGGTGGCGACGGATGCTATAGATACCTATCGCCTGCCGTTTACGACGGGGCGTTTCGCTATCTCTTTCGGTATAACTTATTTAATGATGAGCGGCATGATCTGCCTCGGTATCTGGTTGCCTGTGCGCAAGGTTACCCGAATGGTCCCGGCGGAGGCGTTGCATTACGAATAATATGTAGAATAATAACAAACGATTAGATTTATGTATAAGCAGTACATCAAACAAGCGGTTCAAATGCTGCGTGAAAATACGCTCGTAAGCGTAATCTCTATTTCGGGAACGGCCCTTGCGATCGCCATGGTGTTGGTGATGGTATTGGTGTTCCAGATTAAATCCACGGGATATGCCCCTGAGTCCAATCGGTCTAGATTTATGTATGTCTGGGGTACGGAAGTCGGTACGAAAAATCCCAATGGCCCGGAGTATAACCGTGGAGGCATGTCCAGCGAGGTCGTGAAGGAATGTTTCTATACCTTGCGGAAACCAGAGGCCGTATCCGGCTATTGTAGTGATAGCCATTCCTTGTCATTACCCAATAGACGGCTCTTCAAGGAGTATGAGATTTGTTATACGGACGCGGGCCATTGGAAAATATTCGACCATCCTTTCTTGGAAGGGGGCCCCTTTAGCGAGGCTGATTTTCAATCCGGTATACCGAAGATGGTGCTGTCGGAACAAGTGGCGACCGATTTGTTCGGAACGGGACAGGCCGTCGGGCGGCAGGTCGTGATGGATTTTATCACTTTCACCGTCTGCGGTGTGGTGCGTGACGTACCTTCTTCATTGATGAGCTCCTACGCTCAGGTATGGATACCCTATAGCAGCAATGAGGCCCTGACCCGTGTAAATGGGGAGTATGGGGAGAATATGGCCGGTTATTTCAGCGTGGCCTTATTGGCTCGTTCCTCTTCCGACTTCGATGCCATACGCTCGGAGCTAGACCAACAGGTCCGTCGCTACAATGACAGCAAGACCGATTATAACGTAGGTTTCCCTTCCGGGCTACTTTCCCAGTTGGATACGGCCATGGGAAGCGGCGCTTTTCAAAAGGTGGACTGGCCTACCTTCTTGGCCGGATCGGGCGCTTTCCTATTCTTTTTGCTCTTGGTCCCGGCGCTGAACTTAACGGGCGTGATCCAATCGTCCGTGCAGAAGCGGAAAGAAGAGATCGGTTTACGTAAGGCTTTCGGGGCTACGGGGCAGAATCTTTTGATGCAGATATTATCGGAGAACTTTGTGCTGACCTTGATCGGTGGCGTGATCGGTATCGGTCTCTCGATGGTGTTGCTGGTGGTAGGGAAGCCTTTCATGTTGAGCGAGAACGTGAGCCTTACAGCGCCTATGCTTATTAAACCGGGCTTATTTATCTCCGCCCTTATCTTTACGTTCTTGCTGAATATATTAAGCGCCGGGATACCGGCATGGCGTACGACACGGCAACCGATCGTAGAAGCGTTAAAGGGGAATGAGTGAATCCAATGAATAATGAACAATGAGTTGTCAATTGTCAACTATCAACTATCAAATTATGATTAAGCATATATTTAAAATAATATGGGCCCAGCGCAAGAGCAACGGCTGGATACTGGGCGAGTTGGTTATCGTGATGTGCGCCCTTTGGTTTATGATGGATAAGTTATGGGTGGATGTGCGCTGCTATAACGCCCCGATGGGATATGATATCTCGAATACGTGGCGTTTCAAGCTTTCCACGCTCTCGTCGAACGCCCCGGGTTATGTGCCCGACTCACTTTACGACTCGAATGCGACACAGGATTTGTTGAAGCTTATGGAACGTATCCGCCAAGAGCAGGAGGTCGAGGAAGTATGTGTTACGTATTGGTCCATGCCTTATTCAAACGGAAGTTCGTGGGGTACGCTCCTTCCCTTGGGCGCTGATACCTCGAAGGCGGTAGGACAGAACTACCACAAGCTGAAAGTATCTCCTTCTTATTTCGATGTATTCCGTATGAAGGATAAGGAGGGCCGTGCCATCACCCCGCTGGTGGAGAACGCTTACCGCCCGCTCGTCGTGACGGCGGAGGCGGAGGATTTCTTCTTCGGGGGGCAGTCCGCCATAGGCCGGCAGATCTCGGAGAATGACGACCTTTCCGAGCCTTTCACGATCGCCGCTGTCCTTCCTACCTTCCGTAGCAATGACTTCGACCGTCCGGAGAACTGCGCTTTCACGATATTGAAAGGTGAGTCCTTGCGGGAGTTCGTGAAGAATTTCGGCGTAAGGAGCGCTGAACTATCGGTACGTACGAAACGCCCGATGACCGAAGATGAGATGTACGCTTTCTTGGAGAAAACAGCGGATCGGATGACGGTAAATAACACCTTCGTCCACGGTGTCACCCTCCTTGCCGACCAGCGTGATGACCAACTCCGGTTTACCAAGAACGAGAACAGCAAGAAACTCTCCATGATGGCCTTCCTGCTCGTGAACGTATTCTTCGGTATCGTAGGCACGTTCTGGTTGCGTACCGAGCGGCGGCGTAGCGAGATCGGTCTCCGCATGGCGATCGGTTCCAGCCGGGGCAGGCTGGGCGAGTACATGTATCTGGAAGGTCTGGGCCTCTTGGCGATCACTGTTCCGATCCTACTGGTCTTCGTCTTCAATATGGCCTTTTTGGATAAGCTGGATTCCTACCGCGAGCCCCTCTCCATCCTCCGCTTTCTAGTAACCCTCAGCGTCTCCTACCTCCTGATGGCCGGCATGATCTGCATGGGAATCTGGTTCCCTGTCCGCAAGGCGGTAAAGATGGCTCCGGCGGAGGCGTTGCATTACGAATAAATTGTCTATCTTTGCGTCTGTCAATTTATTAATGAGAAAGGAGCAAGCTTATGACAGCTATAGAATTAAAAATGTCGTTACTGCAAGAGGTGATGTCTTTGGAGGATGAACAGTTGATCAAGAAGGCCCTCGACAGTGTCCGCCGTATGAAGATGGCTGCCTTCGGTAAGGCAACCCCGGTAGAGAAGCCGGCAGACGATTACGTGGAGCCTACCAAGGAGGAGATCTTGGCGGGGCTAAGGAATGCCCTGCAAGACGTGAAGGATTTGCGTGAGGGCAAGGATGTGGGGCATAAGTTTAGAGACTTAAGTGAGTTGCTCAATGAGGTATAGGATAAAAACCCATCAAGACTTCGATAAAGAGTTCAAACGTCTCTGTAAGAAGTATAGCTCATTGAAGGCTGATTTATCGGCTTTGGGTAAGTCTTTGAGCGAGAACCCCGATCAAGGGACGAGCTTAGGCAAAGGCGTTCGCAAGGTACGCATGGCCATCGCCTCCAAGGGAAAAGGAAAGAGCCATGGGGCGAGAGTGATTACTTACACGGAGGCCATTGTCTGCGCAGATAATGAGGGTACGGTTGTTCTCCTCACGATCTACGATAAGGCCGACCGTGACTCCATTTCGGCAGCCGAGATCGATGAACTGCTGAGATCCTTACGTTGGGAATTATAAAATCTGAAACTGTCCATAATCGCTGTCCGATAACGAATCAAGTGTTCGTTATCGGACAGCTTTTTTTACGGGGTGATGTTAGGAATCAGGTGGTTACGTTTTTGGCACGTTATTTGCCTCCGTAGGGGCACAAAGTCGGATGATAACAAACAATCGCTGTTTAGGTCGGGTAATAGATAATTTATAATACAAAGGTTTATGATAAAGCAATACATTAAACAAGCGTTGAGGATGATCGGGGAGAACAAGCTGTTGAGCGTGATCTCGATACTCGGTACCGCCTTGGCCATTTGCATGATCATGGTGATCGTCATCCTGTATGTCGTGAATACGGCGAGTTTCAAGCCGGAGGTAAACCGTGGCCGCACCTGCTACATAACGACCGTCATGAGCAATGGCAAGGATGATAACCGGCGCATCTCCTACTCGTCGCTGGGACTGCCCTTGGTGAAGGAATGCTGCTATCCGCTGAAAGGGGCGGAGGCTGTTACCGCCATCAATATGGATCGCTACAGGCCGTTGACCGCCTCGTCCATGGACGGGCTTAAGAACCGGACGAGTTACATCTCTTATACGGATACCGCCTTCTGGAAGATCTTCCAGTTCGATTTCCTGCAAGGAGGCCCCTTCAGCCCGGCGGCTTTCACGAGCGGTATCCGCGACGCCGTGATCAGCGAGAGCGTGGCCTTGGCCCTTTTCGGCACGGACCAAGTCGTGGGGCGGGAGATGAAGCTCGATTTCATCGTCTACAATATCTGCGGGGTCGTGAAGGACGTATCCCGGTTCGCCTCGAAAGCGTGGGCGGAGGTCTGGATCCCTTACACGGTGCGGGACGACGGGGGATACCAAGAGGGCATCAACGGCTCGTATAGCTGTTGCGTCCTGCTGAAACCGGGTGTCACGAGGGAGGAGTTGAGGACCGAGGCGTTGCGGAAGGTCGAGGAGTTCAACGCCAAGACCCGGGATGTCAAGGCCGATATCCTTCACCAGCCCTCCACCCAGATCGAGGAATGGATCGGCGGCGGTAGCGAGTTCGGGGCGAACCTCTTCTACCTCTACGTCCGTTACGGCATCATCCTTTTCATCCTCCTGCTGGTTCCGGCCTTGAACCTATCGGGCATCACCCTGTCGAGGATGCGCCGCCGGATGGCCGAGCTTGGCGTACGTCGGGCTTTCGGGGCCACGCAAGGCACCATCCTCTGGCAAGTGCTGTCCGAGAACATGGTCTTGACCCTGCTCGGCGGACTGCTGGGATTGGCGATGTCGTACGGCGCCATGTTGTTGCTGAGGGACTGGTTGCTGGTCACCTCGCTGGGGAAGACGGGGCTTTCCACTGGGATGTTTAACGGGGCGGTCTTTATCGCCGCCTTCCTGTTCTGCCTCGTGCTGAACCTGTTTTCCGCCGGCCTCCCGGCTTGGCGAATGTCAAGATTGAATATTACGGACTCTATAAATGGTTGACGCTATGTATAAGATGATTCTAAAACAACTCTGGAACGAGCGCAAGGGGAACTTGTTTATCTGGTTGGAAATGCTCGTGGTCTCTATCTTCCTTTGGTACGCGGCGGACGCCTTGTTCGTGATGTATAAGCTCTACTCGCGATCATTAGGTTTCAATATCGAACATACGTATCACGTGAGCTTCGGCGTGATCCCGGAGGAAAGTCCCGACTATGACACGACCTCCGTGCATAGCGAGCGGGGAGGCGGGGATTATCTGACCTTGATGGACCGCATCCGCCGGAACCCCTCCGTGGAATCAATCTGTTTCACCACCGGCGTGCATTTCCATTACCGGGGATCGAACCAATACGCCACGTTCCGGAAGGACTCGTTGATCCGTAATGGCTTCGTGCGTTACGTATCGCCCACCTATTTCGAGGTGTTCGACGTAAGGACGGCACAAGGCGGGTCCCCCTCGGAGTTGGTGGATGCCCTGCGTGACAACCAAGTGGTGGTGACGGGTACGGTCGCCGACAGCTTCTTCGGTGGTCCGGCGGCGGCCGTGCGCCAAGAGATCTATATCACCGACCAAGGCTCTCGTGATAGCGTGGCCTACCGTATCGGTGGTGTCTGCGAGAAACAACGTTACTGCGAGTTCACCGGCTATGATTATGCTTACTATAAGCTGGTGGACGAGAACAAGGTGGCTGAGGAGGGCGATTGGGTCGGAGAGGGCCTGAACACCTTCATCCGGGTGAAGCCCGGTGCGGACGGCGCCGCTTTCGCCGCCGATTTCCGGAAGGAGATGGAGCAGCAATTGCGCATGGGTAATATCTATTTGAAGGATGTTTTCCCGATGTCCCATTACCGGGACCAGTTCCTTGAGCGTTGGTTGGATCAAGTCCGCCTTTACGTGGCGGGCATCGCCTTCTTCCTGCTGAATGTCCTGCTCGGCGTGGTGGGAACCTTCTGGTATCGTACGCAACAAAGGAGCGCCGAGATCGGCCTCCGCATGGCGATGGGAGCTACCCGCAAGGGCATATTCTGGCAATTGGTGAAGGAGGGCTTGGCGCTACTCACCATCGCTTTCATCCCCTCCGCCGCTATTTTCGCCAACCTGCTGTATATGGAGGTGACGCAAGGCTCGGAGATACCGCCCGACATGGCCTCACGCCTGTTGTTCGGCTTCGTGTTCTCGTATGCGGTGATGGCTGCGATGATTGTCGTAGGAATCAGTTTCCCGTCTTACCGGGCCATGCGGATGCATCCGGCGGACGCCTTGCGGCAGGAATGATCGGACACGGACGGCACGGATGGCACGGGCATCCGTGTCCGGAAACGAACCGACTGTTCGGAAATGAATCGACTGTTCGATAACGGACAGTACTTTTTTATGGAGATGTCATGGAATCAATGAGATACATTTCTGGCACGTAATTTGCTTTTAGGTGGCAAAGCCTAGCGATGGCAAGAGTTTAACAATAACAATTAAAATATTACAGTCATGATCAAACTAACGAATTTACAGAAGATTTACCGTACGAAAGAGATAGAGACAGTCGCGTTGGAAAACGTGAACCTAGAGGTACAGCAAGGCGAGTTTCTCAGCATCATGGGACCCTCCGGATGCGGGAAGTCCACCTTGTTGAATATCATGGGCCTGCTGGACTTGCCTACCTCCGGCACGGTCGAGATCAACGGCGTGAACACGGTGGGCATGAGCGACAAGGAGTTGGCCGCTTTCCGTAACAAGCAACTAGGTTTCGTCTTCCAGAGCTTCCACTTGATCAATTCCCTGAACGTGCTGGACAACGTGGAGCTTCCCTTGCTCTATCGCAAGGTCTCTTCCTCGGAGCGCCGCAAGCTGGCCGAGGCCGTGCTGGAGAAGGTCGGCCTCAGCCACCGTATGCGCCATTTCCCGACGCAGCTCTCCGGCGGCCAGTGCCAGCGCGTGGCCATCGCCCGCGCGATCGTAGGTAACCCCGACATCATCCTCGCCGATGAGCCGACCGGTAACTTGGACTCCAAGATGGGTATCGAGGTCATGGACCTGCTTCACCAACTCAACAAGGAGGACGGCCGCACCATCGTAATGGTAACCCACAACGAGGCGCAGGCCAAGCAAACCAGCCGCACCGTGCGCTTCTTCGACGGAAGGCAGGTGCAGTAAGGGAGCCGTATACGGAGGATCTCCATGTGTGAGGCACTACTGGTGGCACCTTGCCTCATAGCTATGAGGTACGATACCTCAAACGTATGAGGCAAGGTATCACCCGTGGTGTCTCGATACCTCACATCACGGTGAAGGTAAGCGTACCATACCGGGGCTCTTTATAAAGGTGATAAGTAGGGGTGAACTGGGTGCAGACGATGGCTTCCCACTCGCCTGCCCCGAAAGCGAAGCCGGGGACGAAGCAGAGCCGCTGCCCGCTGTTGACGAGCGTCTCCTTGCGGAACTCGCTCCGTTTGTCTACGACACGGGCGGCGATGTCATCGATGCTGAGCGTACGTTGCCATACGACGCTTCCCTTATAGCTTGCGTTACCGGGCAGGTGGCTCTTGTTGACGCGGATGCTCAGCTTGCGAAACGGCTTGGGCAGCTCCGACTTAGGTATTTCTTCATCCATGATCTCGTGGTTTAATGAATGATTGAGTGGCAAAGATAAGAAAGATAACATGAATAGTATTTGGAAATACATGCCAAGCGTATAATAATTACGGAAAGCAGGCGGCAGATACCCATAAAACGAACTAACAAATAATGAACGATGTACAAGGTATACCTTAAACAAGCTTGGGCCTTGATGGGGCAGAATCGCTTCTTCACCGCCGTTTATATCATCGGTACGGGCTTGGCGATCTCGATGGTGATGGCCATAGCGGTGGTCTATCATATCCGGACGGCGAATATCGCCCCGGAGGTGAGCAGGGACCGGATGGGCTACGTATTGAACGTATCGTATGAGTTCAACGGGGGCAAAGGCTCGTTGAACAGCGGTTGCGGACCCCGGTTCGTGAAGGAGGTCCTCTACGGCCTCGAGACACCTGAGAAAGTGGCGGTCACCACCAACGCCGCCATCATGCCTTACGAGGTGGGGGACATCTTCATCCAAGCGCCGGGTAGCGACGAGTCGCCGAAAGTACAATTGATGGGATGCGACGACGCGTTTTGGCAAGTCTACCGTTTCAGCTTCTTGGACGGGAAGCCGTTCGCCAGTGCCGAGTTCCTTTCCGGGATGCCCCGTGTGGTGCTCGACCGTTCCTTGGCACGCCGCCTGCTCGGGCGTACCGAGGTAGCCGGTCAGACCGTCTTGATCAACGATATAGAATATACGATTAGCGGCGTGGTGGAGGATATATCCGCTGTCGCTTCCGACGTTTACGCCGAGGCGTGGGTACCCTACACCTCGATGGCAAGTATCATGGATACCGCCTTGGAGGAGCGGGAAGGCTCGGTGGGACTGCTGCTCGCCAACTGCCTGCTGCGTGACGCCTCGGACCTTCCGGCCCTCTCCGCCGAGTTGGAGAAGGGAGTAAGACGCTACAACAGCGGCTTGCGGGAGGGACAGGTGAGAGTGGAGCCGCCCTGCTCGTTCGGCGACCAGTTATTGTCGCGGTTGTTCGGGCCGGAGACGTATATCGTCTTGGGCGTCGCCCTCTTCCTCTTCCTGCTAGTCCCGGCGCTGAACCTCTCGGGCCTGAACGCCTCGAGGATGCAAGACCGGGTGTCTGAGCTAGGCGTACGCAAGGCCTTCGGGGCGTCGCGGAAGACGTTGATGGGGCAGGTCTTCTGGGAGAATATGCTGCTGATGTTGCCCGGGGGCATGGCGGGACTGCTGTTCTCGTACGTGCTGGTGTTCGTATTCCGGGGCATCCTTCTTTCCCCCGGTTTGTATCGCATGGGCTCCGGGGCGGGTAACGATATCTTCCTCTCGCCGGGGATGCTGCTGAATATGGAGGTGTTCGCCTATGCGTTCGCTGTCTGCGTGGCGCTGAACCTGCTCTCTTCGATGATACCCGCTTGGCGTACCGTGCGGGTGAGTATAACGGATGCGTTGAACGATAAATAGGATACGGCTATGGTAATACATCTATTAAAGTTGATAAGGTCCCGTTTGGGAGGAAGCTGCTGGATACTGGTGGAACTGCTGGTCGTATTCGTGATCCTGTGGTTCATGATGTACTACTTCGTGGCGCAAGGGATGCTGACGCGGATGCCGGTGGGCTTCAAGCTGGATCACGTGTACAACGTGACGCTCGCCATACGGCCGTCCGACAGTCCCTCGTTCATCGCCTACGAGGAGGGAAGCGAGGAGTCGGTGCGGAACATCGAGCGTATCGTGGAGCGTATCGAGCGGCATCCCGACGTGGAGGTGGTAGGGCTCTCGTATTATTCGCTGCCTTATACCGACTCGAACATCGGCAGCAGAGTCTTGAAAGACTCGATCAACCAGCGGGTGCGGGCAATGATCGTCTCGCCGGGGTATTTCCGGGTGTTCGGCATTCGCTCCGCTAAGGGAGAAAGCCCGGAGAGACTGGGACAGACCTTGTCGAGGCTTCGGGAGGGGAGGGAGATGATCCTCTCCGCCGATCTGGCGAGCAAGCTATACGGCCATACCGACGTGATCGGGGCCGAGATCTATAATTACAACGATACCGTGCCCTGTCACGTGATAGCGGTTACGGAGCCGGTACGAAACTCCGAGTACGATTCCCGGAATCAGCATAGTGTCTTCTCTCCACTGGACTTGCGGGGGATGTTCGGCAAGGGCCAGTTGGACGAGAAGGGACTCACGCGAGTGCAGATCACGTTCCGCACCCGTCCGGAGGTCTCTACCTCCAACTACGCCGCCAAGTTCCGTAAGGAAATGAGTAGATCTTTGATGGTGGGTAATTACTGGGTATCGGAAGTGAGGAACTACGAAGGGATACGGGCCTTTTATCTCGAGAACTCGGAGCGGACGAGCGCCCATCGGCTGGTATCGGCCATGGGATTGTTCTTCTTGGTGAACGTGTTTCTGGCGGTGATCGGTACGTTCTGGTTTCACGTGAGCCGTCGCCGTTCGGAGTTGGGGCTACGTATGGCGATGGGCTCCACCCGCAAGGGTATAGAGGGGCTGATGATCGGCGAGGGCTTGTTGCTGCTGGCGATCGCTTCCGTGCCGGGCTTGCTGATCTGCCTGAATCTGGCGGTGGCCGATATCGTGCCCTGCGGCGTGATCCGCTTCACGGCCATTAGCCTGCTGACAGGGGGTGTCTTGGCACTCGTCGTCTTCTTGGCTATCTGGTACCCGGCCCGTAAGGCGGCCTGGCAGGAACCGGCTGACGCATTACGGTATGACGGATAATAGAAAACAGGTAATACCCGGTTGTAGAGACGGGGCGTGCCCCGTCTCCCACCGACTGATAGAATATTTAAATCGAATGAATATGTACAAGATCTACTTAAAACAAGCATGGGCCCTGATCCGGCAAGAACGGCTGTTCAGCTCGGTCTATATCGTGGGGACGGGATTGGCGATCTCGCTGGTGATGGTGTTGTCCATCGTGTTTTACGTGAAAATGGCCTCTATTTATCCGGAGATGGACCGGGACCGGTTGCTGACCGTGAAGAGCGCCACGCTGAAGAATGAGAAAGGGGGAACGAGCAGTAGCCCGGTATCGCCCCGCTTCGTGGAAGAGTGCCTTGCGGGCGTACCCGGTTTGGAGGCGTTGGCGTTACGTTATGATGATGCCACTTCCGCTTTCGTGCAGCCGGTGGGCAGTCCCGTGCAGGTACCGGTCATGAAGATGGGGGTAAACGATGGGTTCTGGAAAGTATTCTCCTTCCGTTTCTTGGAGGGTAAGCCTTTCACCGAGGCCGATTTCCGGTCGGGCATGCCCGTGGCGGTAATCGCCCGCTCACTGGCCAAGCGGCTTTATGGAGAAGGTAGTGCCGTGGGGCAGACCTTGAGCCTCGACTTTACCTCATTTCGTGTGGTGGGCGTGGTGGACGACGTATCTTTCCTGATGGATCGGGTTTTCTCGCAGGTCTGGTACCCGTACACCCAAGCGCCCGACTTCGAGGAGCGGGTCCGATACTCGGAGGCGCGTATGCCCGGGCTAGGCCCCTTGAAGGTCTATATGCTCGTGAAGGACAAGGCCGATATCGGCAAGGTGCGGGAGGCGGTGGCGGATAACGTGCGTCGCTTCAACCAATCGTTGAACGTGGATGGTAAACGTGAGTTCTCCCTTCTTGGGCAGCCGGATCGCCATTGGGAGAGTATCTTCCGGTATTGGTCGAACGTGGAGCCGGATATCGTGGGAGACTTGAGCCGTTATGGGGTGATTTTCCTGCTCCTGCTGCTCGTCCCCGCCGTCAGCCTCTCGGGCATGGCCGATTCCCGCATGGAACGGCGTCTGGGCGAGCTGGGCGTGCGGCGTGCTTTCGGGGCGCCCAAGGGATCGTTGATCGGACAGGTCTTGATAGAGAACTTCCTGTATACGCTGCTGGGCGGCTTGGTGGGACTGCTGTTCTCCTTCCTGTTGGTGACGTTCGCCAGTTCGTGGGTCTTCAAGATCGGCAAGGGGTTTTCGGATGCCGCCCCGGATGGCGTGGACGTATCGCTCTCCATGGGAATGCTGTTCAACCCGTGGGTCTTCTTGATCGCCTTGTGCGTATGTTTCCTGTTAAACCTGATGTCGGCGTTGTGGCCCGCTTGGCGTGCGTCAAGGCGACCTATCGTTGATTCGTTGAACGCTTAAATGGAGGGAAGAAAGATATGTGGAAAATAACTTGGATACAATTGATGAACCGCTGGCGTAGCAACGTGTGGGTGTGTGTGGAGTTGCTGCTCGCCTTTTGCCTAGCGTGGTACATGGTGGATTACTTCTTCGTGGAGATCTATAACCGTAGCCTCCCCTCCGGACGTGGCTACGCGAATGTCTGGCAGGTAGAAATGGGCCTCTTGCCGGAAACCTCCCCCGACTATCGAGCCGCCGAGAGCGATTCGATCGCCATGCAGGAAAATTATGAGCGGATAAAAGACCGCCTGCGCGATTATCCGGGGGTGAAGGCGATGGGCGCGGCCTCGGGCTGTTACTCCATGCCTTATACCGGCTGTTATTACGGCATGGGTTTGGCGGACGTGGCCGATACGAGCAAGCGGGAAGCGGCCATGAGGTATACGATCGATCCTTCCACGGATTTCCTGTCGGTCTTCAACCATTCGTACGCCAAAGACGGACGTGCGGTATCTATATCGGATTTTGATTGGGGAGACCCCTGCGCTATAGTAACCACCCGGATGGTGGAGCGAAAGGTATTTGGAGAGGCTTCCGCCGTTGGGCATGAGGTAAAAGACCCTTTTGACGAGGAGGGGCCGACTTATATCGTAAAGGGTGTCTTAGAGGATATCAAGCGTTTTGATAATCGTTTACCTCAAGGTGCCGCATTCTTCGCGATCCGTCCCTCGGTGGAGGAGATCCCCGAGATGAATTATTTCATACGGATCGATCCTGCCGTGGCTGGTCCTCGTTTCGCCGATACGTTCCGGGAGAAGATGAGCCGTGAGCTTCGGGTGGGGAACTTCTACCTGAAACGCCTGACTTCCTATGACCGGATCAAGGCCGATACCGATTATTCCTTTGGCGTTACCTACGATTACCGGGTCCGTATGGCGTTGATGGCCTTCTTGGGACTGAATATCCTGCTTTGCGTGATGGGTACGTTCTGGTACCGGGTGCGGATGCGCCGGGGAGAGATCGGGTTGCGCATGGCGATTGGTTCGCCCCGTGAAGAGATACGTAGCCAGATGGCTCGTGAGGGCATATGCCTGTTACTCATGGCTACCCCGCTCGCCTTGTTGATAGAGGCTCAATTCGTGATGGTCGGCTTCTTGGACATCCCCAAAGGGACCTTGCCGGAGCATTACTGGCCGGCGATCCTGCCGCTCCGTTTCTTGCTGGTGAATATCCTGACATGGATACTGCTGGCTATCGTCATCCTGCTCGCCGTCTGGCTCCCCGCCAGCAAGGCCGCCGAGATGGAGCCGGCCGAGGCGCTGCGGTATGACGGATAACAGATAATACCCGGTTGTAGAGACGGGGCGTGCCCCGTCTCCCACCGACTGATAGTATAATTAAATTGAATAAATATGTACAAGATCTATTTGAAACAAGCCTGGGCCTTATTGAAAGAGAACAAGCTCCTTTCCGGAGTCTCTATCTTCGGTACGGCCTTGGCGATTTGCATGATCATGGTGATCGTGATCGTATGGCAGATGCGTACCGCCAATTACTCACCGGAAGACTATCGGAACCGGATGATGTACGTCAGTGATACCCGTGCCTCCTACAAAGAGAACGAATCTTATAACGATTGCTACCTTCTCGCTTCTCGTGTGGTGAAAGATTGTTTCTATCCCTTGCGCTCTGCCGAGAAGGTAGGCATGGCGTATCATGGCGTGCAACGCTTGGCGGCAGTGGCGGATCATACGGTGGAGTTCAAGTGCGACGTGACCTTTACGGATGCGGCGTTCTGGAATATCTTCAACTTTCGTTTCCTCTCTGGTAAGCCTTATGGCGAGGAAGAAGTACAAAGTGGCATCATGGATGCTGTGGTAAGCGAGTCCGTGGCACGTCGGCTCTATGGCACGACCGAGGTCGTAGGCCGTACCGTCGAGATCAGCTACGTGCCCTATACCATTCGTGCCGTCGTGCGGGATGTCTCCCTGCTAGCCGAGTCAGCCTATGGCGATGTCTGGTTGCCTTATACCACCGACAATTCCCTGTATGATAATGATTCCGACCGTCTTGTCGGGGGCTTTCGTTGTTATATCCTCGCAAGTTCGTCCGCCGACTTTGATGCGATCCACTCCGAGGCCGAGGCGAATATCGCTCGCCTTAACGAATCACAAAGCACGCACCTACTGAAAATTGGAGGAGGACCCGATACCCATTTGGGCGATTTGGCTCGCGAGGACGCTTTCTCTGAGCCGAATGTACGGGAATTGGTAATGAAATATGTTATCATCGTTCTTGTCCTTTTGCTGATCCCAGCCATCAACATGAGCGGTATCACGCAAAGCCGGATGCGTAAACGTATGGCTGAGATCGGGGTGAGGAAGGCGTTCGGGGCGACACGCTCGGAACTACTGACGCAGGTACTCTACGAGAATCTGTTGCAGACCTTGCTGGGGGGTGTGTTAGGTTTGTTTTTCTCATACGCCTCCGTACTGCTTTTGTCCGATTGGTTGCTGGATACGGGCACGGCGTCGATGGGTATCGGTCGCACCTTTGTCAATGCGGAGATGATGTTCAATCCGGTGATCTTCCTTTACGCGTTCCTTGCTTGTCTCGCGTTGAACCTGCTGAGCGCCGGAATCCCGGCTTGGCGAGCCTCACGGATGCGTATCATCTCGGCTCTCAACGAGAATGTTCATTAATCTCCCGCATTGGATGATAGCTATACTAAAATAATAGAAAGATATGATACGACATTTATTACAATTGATCTGGAACCAGCGCAAGCAAAACGCTTGGTTGTGGGCTGAGTTATTGCTGGTCTCGGTCTTCCTTTGGTTCCTTGTGGACTACCTGTATGTGATGGGGCGCACGTATACGGCTCCTCTGGGCTTCGATATCCGGCATACGTACAGCATCGTGATCAGCAGCCTTTCGGAAAGAAGCCCGGATTATATCTCGAAGGAGAAGCGGGAGCGGCCGGATGGTGTTCATCTGCTGACGGCGTTGGATCGCATCCGCACCTATCCCGGCGTGGAATCGGCCTGCCTTACGGATGGGGGGATGCCTTATTATATGGGAAGCCGTAACCTCGTTTGGCGGATTGATACGTTGCAGGTGCCCTGCCGCTATGCTTTCGTCACCCCGGAGTTCTTCGACGTGTTCCGTATCTATGATAAGGACGGCAAGACGGCTTCCTTGAAACGGGCCATCGAGGATAACAACTCCATCGTAATCTCCGCCGACGTGGAGACGATGAATCCCGGCCTTTCCCTACTCGGGCAAAAGGCGTACCGGGGGAATGTGACCGACGAGATCGAGGAGACGATCCGTGGTATCAGTGTCCCCATCCGCCGTCATGAGTACACCAAGGCGGAACCCAACGTCTATAGGGCCCTGCGGCTAAGCCGGATGGAGGAAGGATACTATGAGGGGATGATAGATGCCGTGCGACTCTGCGTACGTGTCCGTCCGGATGTCGATAATGCTGATTTCCCCGCACGCTTCCGCAAGGATATGGCCGAACAGCTTCGGCTAGGCAACCTCTATCTGCTAGACGTACAGCCCTTGTCATATATTCGCGACGGTTATATCCGTTCGATCGGCGTAGAGAACGAGGTGAAAACCCGTGTGGCGGTAGCCTGCTTCCTATTGGCGAATATATTCCTCGGTATCATTGGTACCTTCTGGTTCCGTACGGAATATCGCAAAGGCGAGATGGGGCTTAGGATGGCCTTAGGCTCTACCCGCCGTCAGTTGAACTCGATCATGGTGGGAGAGGGTGTCCTATTGCTGGTCTTGGCGTTCATCCCGTCCTTACTCATCAGCTTCAACATCGCCCATATGGATTTGATAGATACCTATCAGCTTCCGTTCACGTGGCTGCGATTTGCGATTTGCGGAGGGATTACGTTTGTCTTGATCGTCCTCATGATCATCTGTGGCGTATGGTATCCCGCCCGCTCGACAGCCCGCTTGGAGCCGGCGGAGGCTCTGCATTACGAGTGATCAGGGTAGCGTAGCCTGCTTTCGGGAGTGTCCGATAACGAGCCAGATGTTCGTTATCGGACACTTTTTTATGATATGGCTATTGATATACAGCTGCTTACGTCTTTGGCACAGCATTTGCTAATAGATAGATAACAGTCATAAAAACGAACACATATGTATAGGCAATATTTTAGACAAGCTCTACAGATGCTGAAAGAAAGCCCTTTCTTCAGCGTGATTACCATTCTGGGCACGGCCTTGGCGATCTGCATGATCATGGTGATGGTCATTGTCTTCGAGATACAAAATAAAGGCTTCAAGCCGGAGTTGAACCGGGATCGGACGCTTTATGTGAAGGACGTGGCGATCACGCATAAGAATGAGGAGGATGGCGGTATGAACTATTCCCTTGTCGGTGGCCGTGTGGCTAAGGAGTGCTTCTTTACGCTGAAAACTCCGGAGGCCGTCAGCATGCAATTGATGCGGATGCAAACGCTGGTCACTTCCACGGATCAAACGAGACGGATGAAATGCGATCAGATACGGACCGACGAGGGCTTCTGGAAGATCTTCGATTTCGAGTTCTTGGCGGGAAAACCATTCCTGCGGAGCGATGTGGAGAGTAATATCAAGAAAGCGGTGATCAGTCGCAGGTTGGCACTCCGTATATTCGGGTTGGCAGACGAGAGCGTGATCGGGCAAACGATATTGGTGGCACGCCGTCCATATGTGGTTGGCGGTATCGTGGAGGACGTATCTCCTCTCGCCAACCGTGCGTATGCCCAGATCTGGATTCCTTATGCTCAATCCGATGTGGATCGGCTGATAAACGAGGAGACATTGGAGGGTCTGATCGGTAGTTATCGGGTCTTGATATTGGCTCGCTCAAGCGGTGACTTCAACAAGATCAAGACCGAGGTGGAGCAAAACGTAGCCCGGTTTAATAATTCCTTGCAAGAACTCAAGATTGACTTGATGAAGCAGCCGGATACGCAGATGGAGAGCCGCCTTCGCTTGTGGAGTAATGTCGTGCCCGACGTGCCGAGAATGTTGGGGCAGTATGCGTTGGTCTTGATTGTCTTGCTTCTGGTCCCGGCTATGAACCTCAGCGGGCTTACCGCGTCGAGGATGCAGAAACGCATGGGGGAGCTGGGGGTACGGAAAGCGTTCGGCGCGAACCGTGGCACGTTGATACGGCAGGTACTGGCGGAGAATCTCGCCGTGACGTTATTGGGCGGGGTGTTGGGATTGCTGTTCTCCTATGTGGCGGTCTTCTTGCTTAAGGATTGGCTGCTAGGCTCGTTCGAGCTGGCTTCCTTGAATAGCGGCCTGACGTTGAGCGCGGGGATGTTGATCCGTCCGGCTATATTCTTCTTTGCTTTCTTGTTCTGTTTATTACTGAATCTGCTGAGTGCGGCTATCCCGGCGTGGAACGCCTCTAGCGGGAATATAGTGGATTCATTGAATGATAAGTAATAACCGGTTTTGTTAATTCTATAATTCGTCACTGATATGATAAAGCATCTAGTAAAGATCATCTGGAACCAACGTAGGCGCAATGGATGGATGGCCGCCGAGATCCTGCTGGTATTCGTGGTTCTGTGGTACATAATCGATTCGCTAATGGCGGTTGGGAAAGTCTTCTTCGCCCCGATGGGATGGGATATCGACCATGTCTATTGGATCTCGATGGGTGTGGAAGAGGTAGACCGGAACGAGATGGATTCTACCTATCGATACATCACTTCCGGACGCAGCATGCTGACGGCGATCGACCGTATCAAGACCTGCCCGGGTGTGGAGGCGGTGGGTGCGGGGCTGATGTCCATGCCGCATACGGGAGAGAACCGGTACATGCATGTTGCCGTGAGCGATTCGATAAATGTAGAGTACGTGAAGCTACTGGAAGTGACACCCGGTTTTCTGGAGGTGTTTAATTTCCGTCCCATGGAAGGCGAGAAGAAGGATTGGGAAGAGATGCTGAACGGGCGTCAAGTTGTTCTTTCCGCCGGCCTGTTTAGGGAGTTTCAGGAGAAAGGCGGCAAACGGGATGAGGGGATTTCCTTCTGGGGGGATAGGCGATCGATCGGTGGGGTTACCGCCGATTTCCGTGCCGACCGTTTCACGAAAAGTTGTAGCTGGCTGTTCATGCCTTTGACGGATGAGGAGATCGCCGAGGACGATACCGATTTCCATGTGAAGATCGCCGTCCGGGTAAACCCTTCCGCGGATCATGATTTCCCGGAGTTCTTCGTGAAGCAAATGGAGAAGCAACTCTCCATAGATCGTTTGTATTTGCTGGATGTCATCCCATACTCGGACTTGAGATATAGCATGGAATTAAGGAATGGCGTAAAATCCGAGTTGCAGAACCAGATAGCCGTGATGGGATTCTTGCTGTTCAATATATTCTTGGGGATCATCGGCACGTTCTGGTTCCGCACGGAACAACGGAAAGGGGAGATGGGGTTGCGGATCGCTTTGGGTTCCACCCGTTTTAGCTTAAAGGGGATCATGATTGCCGAGGGGGTATTATTGTTGACATTGATCGCTGTCCCGGCCTTATTGATCTGTTTTAATCTTCATGTGTCGGAATTGACGAAAGGATTCTATATGGATTATACGATAGCCCGTTTTGCGGCGGGGTTCCTTATAACCTACTTAGTCATGGCGGTGATGATCATCTTGGGGATATGGTATCCGGCTCATCAAATGGCACGGTTGGAACCTGCGGATGCCTTACGGTATGAATAACACTTTTTGTTTAACATATTACACTTACACACAATTGAAAGCCCGGTCTTGTAGTGATACATGGCCGGGCTGTTTTCGTGCTTGGCAAAAATCCGCGAGTTAAAACGTCATTGACGCATATACCCCATAATGCCCGTCTCCCGCTACCGGGCTGATAGACAGGTTATGTTTCTTCGCGAACGGACGGGTAAAGATATAGGCGCTACCGGCGCCGATAACGGCTCCCGCCGCCACGTCCCACCAATCATGCTTCTTTCCATAGACCCGGCTCCAACCCACGTAGGTAGATACCGCATAAGCCGGAATACCCCATTTCCATCCATAACGCCTTTGGATAAAAGCGGCTCCCGCGAAGGATACGGAGGTATGCATGGATGGGAACGAATGATTATCGCTGAAGTCGGGCCGCTCTTTCTTCACTAGGTATTTCAGCGCATAGGTTACGCCCAATGTCGTAACCCCGGTGAATACGCCTTGTTTCAGCCCTTGCCAATCTTGGGTTGCCAATACGGTCGCCAAACTCGCCACCGGAGTGATAAACACCAATACGTCTCCCGAGGTCCGTATGGCTTTCCGGCTACCGGTCACCTTCAATTCTTGTCCGTTAACGGACAGGCACAGCATGAGCATTGTAATTGCGAAAAGGATATGTCTCATAGATTTAAAATATAGTTGCTATTTTAGGTATAAAAATGATAAACCCGACGATCGCTGCCGCTATCGCCATCAATAATACGGCTCCCGCCGCCAAGTCTTTCGTTCGCTTGATAGCCTCATTATACTCAGGGGAGACCAAATCTGCTAGGGCCTCGATGGATGAATTGACCGCCTCGGCAGCTAATACCGCTCCGATCACGATCGTTACTGCGATCCATTCCATGCGGGAAAGTCCGAATACCACCCCGGCTATAAGTACACAAACTGCCGCGAAACAATGGATCCAAGCGTTATGCTCCTTCGTGATCAATAGCTTGATTCCGTTGAAAGCGAATTTAAAGCTTCTGGCTCTCTTTCGAAATGTGAAACCGTCATTCTTCATTTTTATAGCATCTCTTATTGAGGAGGGCAAATATAGGTATTTTTTGCCTTTATCGCATATCCTGACGAACAAACAGGATATTCACCTTTCATATTCCGCAATTCGTCAAGATTACTTGTTGGTTTTTATCTGGAACGATAACTTCGTTGATTAAAAAAGTGCCTGTGATACGAGCATAGATCAAAGTAAAAGAATAAATTTATGGCTTGAAATCAGATATGAAGATAAAATATAACTTTCTAAGTCCGTTGCTAATGGCGATATTGACGATCTGTTGCCTGTGGATTGTTACGGATGTCGCTTATGGTGTCCGCATGTGGGAACTGGGAGTGGACGCATGGATCGGGCGTATCAAGGCCCTTGCTATTATATTGATCGGCGTTAGCTTATCTTATTTGTTTTTTAATTACTTGGCTAATATTTTTTTAGATAGGAGTAAAGAGCGGAGGTCCCGCCCGGTATTCCGGGAATATCTATGGGTGGTCTTGTTTAATTTAGTCGTGCTCAATATCGGCTTATATATCGTGATCTATTCTATAAATGGAACGACCTATCGGTGGGGAGAGGCGTTAATGATCAATGCGGTAGCTGTGCCGATCTTTCTCCTATACTATTTCTTGATCCGTAATAATATATTAGCCAAACGCTATTCGGAGAAAATCGTTCAATTGGAGAAACTGAGAGTCTGTCTCTTATACACATCTCCGAGCCCACGAGACCGAGGCTGA
>OJRL01000500.1_pt1 | contig 23141 bp, 21 predicted proteins | sample 1599191 | NCBI WGS metagenome assembly OJRL01 (sample SAMN03922537, study PRJEB24848) | human gut metagenome | isolation source: stool sample | host: Homo sapiens | place: Germany | collected 2010-05
TTTGGATATTCCGTGAGGCTTCGCCTCTTCGGCAAAGGCTCTCCCTTTGGGAGAGCTGGCGCGGAGCGCCTGAGAGGGCAAGGATGCTGACAGTGACGCAGCCACGTTGCGATAACATCGCTCTGACAAAGAGCCTGCCTATCGCTGTGTGAGCGGCCTTTTCGTCACGGGCTTGCCCTCTCCGTCACCTTCGGTGACACCTCTCCCAAAGGGAGAGGCTTTGGATATTCCGCGAGGCTTCTCCTTCTTCGCCCAAGGCTCTCCCTTTGGGAGAGGCTTTGCGAGAAGGTCAGGCTTCAGTCTCTAACTTCACGTTTTGTTATTGCCTATTACAAGCAATGAAACCAAGAACAGGTGGTATAAAATCATGAGAGAGATCCAGACCGCAGAAAACAAGACCCTCAAGCTGACCAATGTGGTCAGCCGCCGCATCCAGCCCGAAGAGTTCAACAATATGCAGATCGTGCTGACCCAGATGCACAACTTTATCAAGAGCAACGGCGCACAGCCCCTCGGCCCCCTCGTGCAGTGCATCAAGCTGCCCTCCGGCCCCAACCCCCAGCCCGAAGTCTATATGATGCAGCAGGCCACCCAGCTCATCCCCCGCATGGAGGCCGGCTACTCCATGGACGCTGTGCTCCGCGTGCGCAACTGCCTGTACGCCCACTACGTCGGCCCCATGAGCCAGAGCGGCCTCGCCTCCCAGAAGCTGAACATCATGGCGTTTGAGCACGAGCTCGAGCTGACCGGCACCGTCTACACCATCTTTGTCAATCAGGATGATGACGAGGGCGTTGTGGATACCTTTATGGAGACGAAGTAATATGACGACGACCATCCGCGACATCAACGAGCTGCAGGACCGCCGCATCATGATGGAGAAAAAGCTGCCGCCTTTCGGCTACGCGCTCATTCTCCTGACGGCTGCCCTCATCCTCTTCCTCGTGGTGTGGAGCACCAAAAACTACCGCACCTACGTCAGCCAGTCCAGCGGCTCGGTGCAGGCCGCCAACAAGACCTACATCATGTCCAGCTACTCCGGCTCCATCACCGAGCTGAACATCGCCGAGGGTTCCTACGTCAACGAGGGCGACCTCATCGCTCACATCAAGAGCACCGACCTCGATATGCAGCAGGACAGCATCCAGAGCCAGCTGGACATCTACAAAAAGCAGAAGAGCCAGTACGAAAAGCTGGTCAAGTCCATTCAGGACGACAAGAACTACTTCAGCGAGACGGACATCGACGACCAGCCCTACTACTACCAGTATGAGACCTACAAGAGTCAGGTGGCGCAGAAGGCTTTCGACGCCTCGCCCTATCAGGCCGCAGGCTACTCCGACGAGCAGATCAAGGCCCTGATGGAGCAGAACCAGAGCGAGGTGGAGGCCCTGTATTACTCCACCCTGCAGTCCATCTCCGCCAGTCTGACCAGCGTGCAGAGCAACATCGACAATCTGCAGAGCCAGATGGACGCCCTGAGCACCGGCGCCAACGACTACTACATCTATGCCCCCACCTCCGGCGTCATCCACATGGACACGCCCTATAAGGTGGGCATGGTGCTCAGCGCCGGCACCCCGCTGGCCACCGTCGCCAGCGAGAACAGCGACCTCGAGGTGGTGGCTTACGTCACCCTCAACGACCGGCCGCTGCTCCATGTGGGCGACCCCTGCAAGATCGCCATCACCGGCCTGTCGGAGTATTCCTACGGCACCCTGACCGGCACCGTGACCTCCATCGACAGCGATGTGACCGCCAGCTCCTCCGGCTCCTACTACAAAATGACCATCACCCCGGACAGCACCTACGTCATCAGCAACAGCGGCGACAAGGTCGATCTGTCCAACGGTATGAGCGTCACCGCCCGCGTGGAGTACGACAAGCTGACCTATTTCGAATACGCGATGGAAGCTCTGGGCGTTCTGTTCCGCTAAGCGCTCACATCAACGCCCAAAGAGGTACGAAAGAATGAAACTGAACCTGAAAATGCTGGCCGTGAGCGCCGCTCTGCTGGGCCTGCTGGCCGCCGGCGCCGCGCTTCCGGCCTCTGCAGCCGGTCCCCTGAACGCGGCCGCTGCCCTCTCTCTGCCCTGGTCCGCTGCGGCTGTGGAGAGCGTCGAGACCGGCACTTACGCCTCCACCATGACGGTGGGGACGCAGCAGCAGCTCTCGCCGGTCATTCTGCCCGCCAAGGCCGCACGCAAAGCCACGGTAACTTTTATCTCCAACGACAGCACCATCGTGAACGTGACGTCTGAGGGCGTGGCCCAGGCGGTGGGCGTCGGCACGGCGCAGGTCATCGCCAGCGCAGACGGCGTGAGCTGCGTCTACACCATCACCACCGAGCTGGACGAATCCATGATCGTCAAGGAGATGGACATCACGCTGGCCTCCGGCACCATCGCTGTCGGCGAGACCACTTCCCTGTCGCTGGGCGTGCTGCCTTCCAGCGCGTCGAATTATGCCAACGTGAGCCTCAGCTCCTCCGACCCCGCTGTGGCTACCGTCAACAACTTCGGCAAAGTCACCGGTGTCGCCCCCGGCACCGCCACCATCACCGCCACCTGCGGCGATGTGAGCGCTTCGGCCACGGTCAAGGTCGTCAACAGCGGCGCAGACCGTCAGTCCATCGACCTGAACACGAGCTATGTCGTCCTCAAGCCGGGCGCCAGCCGCACCATCACCGGCAAAGTGACCCCCTCTTCCGCCTCCCAGTCCCTCACCTTCAAGTCCAATGACACCAAGGTGGCCACTGTGAGCGCCAAGGGCGTCGTCACTGCCGTGGGTACGGGCGCGACCTCCATCGTCGTCTCCAACGGCACGGCGTCCGCCTCGGTGACGGTCATCGTCAACCGGAATGCTTCCAGCTCCGGCAACGGCGGCGGCAACACCGACGACAGCAACGGTGAGGTCATCACCGACCCCGTCGTGGAGGCCATCGAGGCCGACGGCACCGACGAAGTGACCTTCGCACAGCGGGAGCTCCCCACCATCACCGGCGAGATGCTGAATGCCCTCCGTCTGAACGGCAAGACCCTCGTGGTCGAGGCCGATAACTACACCATCCGCATCGCGGGCCGCGATGTGAAGAACACCTCCGCGCAGGTGAGCACAGCCCTGAGCTTTGCCCCCTCTGAGTATGGCGTCACCTTCACCCTCAACGGCGGCGAGGCTCTGCCGGGCGTCGTTCAGGTCGAGATGACCGGCGACAACGCCGCCTACACCCGCGTCTACCTGCACAATGCCCTCAAGGGCAAGTGGCAGTTCCTCAACAGCTACAAGGACCATGTCCTCGAGGCGGACACGGCGGGCGAATACCTGCTGACCACCCAGAATCTCCGCTTCGCCCATGTGGACATGACCTTCTTCATCGCGGGCCTTGTGGTCATCGTGGGCATCATCATCGCCTACATCGTCATCAAGAAACGCTACTGGTTCTGGTAACTCTCATAAGTAAAATGAAAGCGGCTGCTGTAGTCTTAATGACTTACAGCAGCCGCTGTTTTTTATTTATCGTATTACAGTTGCCCGGGTGGGCCAAAGCCTCTCCCTTTGGGAGAAGTGTCACCAAAGGTGACGGAGAGGGCAAGGCCGGGTCGAAAAAAGCCACCTGCGCAGCGATAGGCACACGCCTTTATCAGAGCGATGCTATCGCTGTGGGAGTGCTTTCCCTTTTTGCGTCCTTGCCCTCTCAGGCGCTCCGCGCCAGCTCTCCCAAAGGGAGAGCCTTTCAGCGGGGTACTTATTTTACTCCACCGTCACGCTCTTGGCCAGATTGCGGGGCTTATCGACGTCACAGCCGCGCAGGACGGCCATATAGTAGGCGAACAGCTGCAGCGGCACGATGAGCTGCAGGGGCATCAGCAGCTCGTCGTAGTCGTCCAGACGCACCACATAGTCCGCCACGCCCTCCGGGACGACAACGTCCTTCGTCGTGAAGAGGATGACCCGCGCGCCGCGGCTCTTGGTCTCCTTGGCGTTGGAGATGGTCTTTTCGTACACCTGCTTCTGGGTGGCCAGCGCGATGACCGGCACACCGTCGGTGATGAGGCTGATGGTGCCGTGCTTGAGCTCACCGGCAGCGTAGGCGTCCGAGTGGACGTAGCTGATCTCTTTGAGCTTCAGGCTGCCTTCCAGCGAGAGGGCGTAGTCGAAGCCGCGCCCGATGAAGAAGCAGCTCTGGGTGTTGACGAAGCGGCTGGCGAGGTACTTTATCTGCTCACAGTCGGCCAGACGGGGCTGGATGACCTCACCGGCGCGGAGCAGCTCGGCGGTCAGGCGGCGGGTCTCTGCCTCGCTCAGACGGCCTCTGGCGTAGGCCAGACGGAACGCGAAGAGGTAGAGGGTGCAGAGCTGCACCATATAGGCTTTGGTGGACGCCACGGCGATCTCCGGGCCGGCGTAGGTGTAGAGGACGTAGTCCGCTGCGCGGGCGATGGAGCTGCCCACCACATTGACGACAGCCAGCACCGGCACGCCCCGGCTCTTGGCGAGGCGGAGGGCAGCCAGCGTGTCGCTGGTCTCGCCTGACTGGCTGATGATGATGACGAGGTCGTCGGGGTCGAGGATGGGGTCACGATAGCGGAACTCGCTGGCGATGTCCACCTCGGCAGGGACCCGGGCCAGCCGCTCGATGGCAGTCTTGCCCACCATACCGGCGTGCATGGCCGTGCCGCAGGCCACAAGGTGGATGTTCCTGATGCCGCGCAGCTTCTCGTCGCTCAGCTCCGGGATGCGGAGGTCGGGCATACCGTCCTCCACGCGGGGGCTGACGGTGGCCGTGATGGCGGCAGGCTGCTCATGGATCTCTTTCAGCATGAAGTGGGGGTAGCCGCCCTTCTCAGCGGCTTCTTCGTCCCAGTCGGCGGTCAGCACTTCCCGCTCCACCGGCTTGCCGAAGGCGTCGTAGAACCGGATGCCGTCGGCCTTGACCACCGCCATGTCGCCCTCCTCGAGGACGCTGTAGCGGCGGGTGTACTTGAGCAGGGCCGGAATATCGGAGGCCACGAAATTCTCGCCCTCGCCCCAGCCCACGATGAGGGGGCTCTCCTTCTTGACGGCGTAGATAGTGTCCGGCTCTTCCCGGAACAGCACGCCCAGCGCATAGCTGCCCCGCACCATCGCCAGCGCCCCCCGCAGGGCTGCCAGCGGGCTCTGCTTGGGCTGGGCGCAGCAGAAGTAGTCGATGAGCTTGACCAGCACCTCGGTGTCCGTCTCGCTCTCAAAGGTGACGCCCTTGGCCATCAGGTCGGCCTTCAAAGGGCCGTAGTTCTCGATGATGCCGTTGTGGACGATGCTCACGCGGGGGGTGGAGTGGGGATGGCTGTTGACGTCGCTGGGCTCGCCGTGGGTGGCCCAGCGGGTGTGTCCGATGCCGCAGAAACTCTCGGGCAGGTTTTCTGCCTCCAGCTTGCGGCGGAGCACTTCCAGCCGGCCCTTGCTCTTGACGACGTGGATGCCGCCTTCCAGCGCCAGCGCGACGCCGGCGGAGTCATAGCCGCGGTATTCCAGCTTTTCCAGACCGTTCAGCAGCACTTCCTGGGCGCTGCGCTTACCCGAATAACCTACGATGCCACACATACAAAACACCTCCATGCCGACAGCCCGGCGCGAACGCACACGGCAGCTGTCAGCCTCTTATAATCAGTCTATGTTCTTGTATGGCTTTCTTTGAAAGGGTTCTGTTGCGGTATTGCTGCCGTTTTTTGCCCTTCTCTGCGGCTGGTATAAGCCCCGGAAGCTATTGCTCCCGTTTCAACCGGAGGAACACCCGCCGAAACTTTCGATGATCCCTCTCCTCGTCACCCTCACGGCTGTCACCCGCGTGGCCCGGCGCTTTTTCGTCAACTGAAGTGGTCTATCCCCTCTTTCTGCTCTTTCCGCCGCCTTCCTGAAACCAAAAACAGCTCCTTTCGGAGCTGTCAGACGCCGACGGAAAAGGTCAGCGGTATTGTATCACAAAGTCCCACATCCGTCAATGGACGCCCAGCATTTTGTGGAGCCTCGGCTGCCAGACCACTTTATAGAGCATCAGCATATTGTGGAGCGCCCGGTCATAGAGCAGGAAGGCTGCATTGCCCATGGCCAGCGTCACCAGCGAGACGGCCAGTGCCGTAGTGCGCAGCTCTTCGGCGATGCTGCCCGCCGGGACCAGCAGCAGCACCAGCCCGTACATCGCCAGGATCCCGCCGTTGCAGAGCAGCAGCTTGCAGACAGCCCGCAGCAGGGCCGGGCGTATCCGCTCGAAATAAGGCTTTGCCAACGGATAGTACCCCAGCAGGAACACAAAGGTGAGGGCCACCTTCTTGTCCGGCACGAAGAGCAGACTCAGCAGGCTCACCGCGCCATAGGCCGTCAGAGCCATGGTCTTCCCGCACTCCACGCAGACTGTGGCGATGAGGAAGCCGGCCACCGCCGGAGCGATGAACATCGCAATGGGAAACACAGCCCCCAGCAGCATCAGGGCCACGCTGAGCGCTGCGGCCATGCCGCAGTAGGCCATGGCCCAGCTTTTACTTCTGCGTCCCTTCATGGCAGCTCCCAGTGTACCGGCTGGCTCTCAGCGTCCAGCGGCTCGATGGCGTGGCGGAGGCCCAAGATCATGATGTTGTCCAGCAGGGTGCGGTTCAGCTTGACGTCCAGCATCCCGTAGGCGCGGACGAGGTCGTTGACCGCAGCGAGGGCCTGCCGCCGGGCGTTTTCCCGGGCGGCGTTCCTGTCGTTGATGCCGTTGAGGAGGAAGACGTTGTAGCGGCCCTTATCTTTGTCCCGGGAAAAGCTCTCCGCTTTGTCCAGCAGATAAGCGGCCCGGCCGATGCAGCTGCCGATGTAGTGCATACTTTTGCGCTGATTGGGGTCGTCGGTGGCCAGCACCGAGTAGAGCGCGCCGTAGAGGTTGCCCTTCGGCTCTGCGGCCAGCAGATAGTTCTTGGCGTTCAGGGTCATCTGGACGTTGGCCTGGTCCCGCTCCTGCACGAAGATGCGCTCCAGTGCCGGGTTCTCGGCGGCGGCCTTCCGGTAGGCTTGCCGCAGCAGGACGGTGTCCACCACCCGCCGTACCTTTTTATAGAAGGGCAGATCGGCCCACTGGGCATCCTGGATGCGGTGCCAGCTCAGCAGGACTTCCACCTGTGCGGCCAGCCGGATGCCCTTGGTCTGACACATCATCTGCCGCCAGACCAGCGTACCCGGCTCCCGCATCTGCTTACAGGTGGCCGGACGTCCTGCCAGACTGTCGGCCAGCACTGCGAACAGGACGCCGTTGTAGCGCAGACCATAGCAGGAATACAGCCCATAGGTGGTGTAGAGCTGGCGGCGGACGCCGCGCTGATACCACCGATAAGTGTTGTAATCCCGGATGGTCAGCTCCGGCAGATAGGGCCGCATACGTCCCTTCATTCTGTTCATTCCTTTCGCGGGCCGCGCCGGGCGCAGCCTTTCTTGCGGGGGAAGACCGCTTCCCCACAGCTGTAGACTAGTATAATCTATTTTTCGTCAGCGTTCAACCGTTCTTTTGTAAATTTAATTAGAAAAGACCGCACTGGAATCGATTTCAGTGCGGTTTTTGGGTGCATCTTATTTCTTTTCGAAACGGCCCGTGTGGCCGGGCTGGGTGCGCTTGCCGTCAAAGCCGCTCTTGGGCATGGGCTTTGCGGGGCGGTCCTCGAACTTGGGGGCGTTGTAGTACATATACAGCTGGCAGGGGATCATGCCGTTGTACATCTTGCGGCGCTTGTTGGCCCGCTTGCCGTAGTGGTGCTCAAAATCCATATCGGCAGTGATGGCGTAGACACCGGCGCAGGGGTGGGCCTCCATCTGCTGGCCGAGGGTGCGGGCCAGCTTGGCGGCACCCTCGATGGTGCTCATGCGCTCGCCGTACGGGGGGTTGGTCAGGACGATGGCCTCGCTTTTGGCGGCGAAATCGGCCACGTCGGCCACCTCGAAGTGGCAGCGCTTCTCCACGCCGGCCAGCTTGGCGTTGGCGTTGGCCAGAGCCACGGCGGCGGGGTCGATGTCATAGCCGAAGGCCTCAAAGCCCACGTCCAGCTTGGAGTCGGCCAGAGCCTTCTGGCGCTGCTCGGCCCAGATGGCGGCAGGCACGAAGCTGTAGCGCTCGGCGGCAAAGCGGCGCTTGAGGCCGGGGGCGATGTTCATGGCCTTCTGAGCGGCCTCGATGAGGAGGGTGCCGCTGCCGCAGAAGGGGTCTTCCACGAGGCTGTCGCGGCGGACGCGGCCCAGGTCGGCGATGGTAGCGGCCAGTGTCTCACGGATGGGGGCCTCCATGGAGTTGCGGCGGTAGCCGCGCTTGTGCAGGCCGTCGCCGGTGGTGTCCAGCATGATCTCGCAGACGTTCTTGCGGAGCATGAAGCGGATCTTATACTCCGCGCCGGTCTCGGGCAGGCTGGTGGTGCGGTGGCCCTGCATCAGGCGCTTGACCACAGCCTTCTTGATGATGCTCTGGCAGGCCGGCACGCTGGACAGCTGGCTGTTCAGCGAAGAGCCGGTGACCGGGAAGGCAGCGTCGGCGGGCAGCAGCTCTTCCCAGTGGATGGAGTAGACGCCGTCGAACAGCTCGTCGAAGGTGGCGGCTGTGTAGGTGTTCAGGAGCAGCATCACGCGCTCCACGGTGCGGAGGTTGAGGTTGGCGGCGGCGATCATATCCGCGCCGCCCCTGAAGGTCAGACGGCCGTCGCTGACCCGGATGTCCTCGGCGCCGATGCGGCGCAGCTCAAAGTTGGCCGTGGACTCGCACCCGAAAAAGCAGGGGGCGATGAGTTCAAATTTTGCAGGCATTCTGGTTTCCTTTCCTGTCGGGTGCGGCGTGCCGCACCAAAAAACAGGCCCGCCCCGCTGGGGGCAGGCCCAAAGCTTCTTCGTCTTGTGCGGACAGCTCAGCGGCTGCCACGGCGTCCCCGGGGTGCGTAGCCGCCGCCCCGGCGGTTGTTGGTCTCGTGGTCGAGGTCGGCCATCTTCTCTTCGCTCTGGCTCTTGAAGCGGCTCATCATGTCCTCAAAGCTCAGGTTGTCGCTCTTGGCCGGGGCCTTGGGCTGCCAGACGCGGGGCGCTGCGTCCCGTGCCGGGCCGCGTCCGCCCTGGGGACGGCCGCCCTGACCGTTGCGGCGGAAGCCGCCTTCCCGCGGGCCGTTGTTGTTGGGGCGGGGGCCGCGGCCTTCACGCGGAGCGCGGGGTGCCGGCGGCAGCAGCCGCTTGATGGACAGCGCGATCTTGCCGTCCGGTGCCACGTTGATGACCTGCACCTTCACGGTGTCGCCGTCATGCAGCACGGCTGCAATGTCCTGCACATACTCGTTGGACACCTCAGAAATGTGGACCATGCCCACGCGGCCCTCCGGCAGCGCAACAAATGCGCCAAACGGTTTTACGCCGGTGACACGGCCTTCAAAAATATTCCCTACCTCAATCGCCAAAACTCAATACTCCTTGTTGACTAATATGTTTCCCGCCGGCCGCAAGCCGCCCGGGGCGCGGCATCAGTTGCCCGTCACATCCACGAAGATGCGCTCGTTGGCCGCCGCATAATTGTAAGAGTCCCGCGCGACCCACTCGGTCACGTCGTCCGAGTCGCCGCTGAGGATGCGCTGCATCTCCTCGTTCTGGGTCTTCTGCTGGTCGATCTGCTCCTGCAGGGTGTCCAGCTCCGCTTTCTTGGAGCTGAGCGCCACCTGATTTGCGATGTACGCCGCCAGCATACTCAGCAAAAGCAGAAGGAAGAGCAGTTTCAGCACAGCGCCCACGACGGACGCCTTTCTCTTCCGCTTTTTCCGGCTCGGATTTGCCATAACACAGTGCCTCCCGTTTTCGGACAGCAGGCCCGATGCGCCTGTACTCTCACTTTGATACGTTTGAATTATACAACATACGCCGTGGTGTTGGCAAGCTCTTTTTCTGTTTTTTTGCAAGTCTTTTTTCGTTCCGCCGTACTTTGGCGGCGGCGCGGGCGGCTTTCCACGGGGCGATGCACCGGGCGGCGAGCCGCGCCGGCCCCAGCAGCAGTTTCCCCGCAAAGGCTTCGGCAGCGGCGAATAGAGGCCGCAGCGCTGCCTGCACCGCCCCGGCGGCACAGAACGCCGCCAGCGCCATATAGCCCCGCAGCTGCCCGGCCTGACTCTGGGAGACGGCGTAGCTCTGCAATGCCATCAGCGCCACTCCCACAAAAAGCATATCCGGCAGGAACGCGGCCCTGCCCCGGGTGGGCAGAACGGCCCGCGCCGCGCCCAGCACACCGCCCAGCACCGCGCAGGCCGCCATCTCCTGCCCCACCGCCCCGGGCGAAAGCGCCGGGCCCATCACCGGACGAGACGGCGCAGAAAGCCGCCCGGCGTATGCTCTGCGGTGTATTCCAGCGTGTCCACCCGGCCTGTAAGCTTGACTTCGCCCTTGTCGAGGTCGAGGCTGGTGACGCTCAGCTCGGCCCCGGTGAGTTCCAGCGTCCCTTTCGAGGTGAGCATCGCCGCCCCCTCGGCGTCGCAGCGGATGACCCGCCGCACGCCGGTGACGGTCAGCTTATTCCGCCCCTCCAGGATGAGGTCGTGAGGCAGAGCCTGCTCCGGCTTTGCGTCCTGTTGTTTCATGACATTCCCCTCCCCTTTTCTGCCATCTTATGCAGGGCGGGGCGGGGTCATGCCGGATCTACTCGGCTTTCGGGGCGTCGTGGGCGGCTGCCAGCACGTTGTCCTGCTCGATGATCTCGTACATCTCGCGGGCCACGTCCTTGGTGCGGGGCTCCACGTCGGAGAGGACCTTCACCTTGATGGGCCGGTTGCCGAAGGTGACCTCGATGATGTCGCCGGCCTTGACGGCCTGGCTGGCCTTGGCGGTCTTGCCGTTGATGAGGATGCGGCCCGCGTCGGCCACCTCGTTTGCCACCGTGCGGCGCTTGATGAGCCGCGAAACTTTCAGATATTTGTCTAAACGCATGATTCTCCTCCTGCCCTGTACAGCGGAGCCCACAGGCTCACGCCCCACAGGGCCTTCCTCATCCCGCTCAGACCTGACCGGCACGCCAGTGGCTCCCCCCTTGGGGGAGCTGGCGCGCAAGCGCCTGAGAGGGCTACAAAAAAGCCGCCGGGCCTAAAGGTTCCGGCGGCGATGGGTTTTCTCTTACAGGGTGTCCTTCAGAGCCTTGCCCGGCTTGAACACGATGCTCTTGGAAGCAGCGATGGTGATGGGCTCGCGGGTGCGGGGGTTGATGCCCTGACGCTCAGCGCGCTCACGCACCTCGAAGGTGCCGAAGCCGGAGATGGAGATCTTCTCACCCTCGGCCATGGCCTTGCCCAGTGCCTCGAATGCAGCGTTGACAGCCATCTCGGCGCTCTTCTTGCTCATCTCAGTGTTTGCCGCAACCTGTGCGATCAGATCGGTCTTGGTCATAATAAAAACCTCCACAATATTCTCAACATTTTCTATTCGAGCAGACGGTCTGACCGTCTGGTACCCGTTTACGTTTCGTCCGCTTCCAGCCTCCGGATAAAGCGCCTGGCCGCGAAGGTCAGGGCCTCTTCGGCATCCACACCGGCCAGACGCATGGCATCGGCGGCGGCCAGCAGCAGTTCACCGGCGTTCTCTGCCGTCTGCTCTGCGTCCCACGCGGCCCTGGCGCTGTCCAGAGCCCTGGCCGCACCGGCGGCATCCTCCGGCCCGCAGCCGAACCGCGCGGCCCGCTTCTGGAGCTTCTGGGCGCGCATCAGGGCGGGCAGGGTGGCCGGGACGGTGTCCAGCTCATCAGCCAGAGTCGTGCGGCCCTTTTCCTTATTTTTGAGCGCATCCCAGCTGTTTATACCAGCATTTTCCGCCGCCGAGGAAGCAAAGATGTTCGGGTGGCGGAAGACCAGCTTCTCGCACACCTCGCGGCAGACCTTTTCCATGTCGAAACGGCCCCGCTCCTCCTCGATGACGGTGTGGAACACCACCTGCATCAGGACGTCGCCCAGCTCTTCCTGCATCATGACAGGGTCGTCAGCGTCGATGGCTTCCAGCGCCTCGCACGTTTCTTCCAGAAAGTTTTTCCGGATGGAAGCGTGGGTCTGGACTTTGTCCCACGGACAGCCGTTCTCCCCGTCTCTCAGGATGCGGATGATCTCCACGAGGTCTTCCGCCGTATAGTGTTCCCTCGGCGTCCAGTCCTGCATGGGGCGTCTCCTTTCCGCATTCCGAAAGCATCTGCGAACAGATTCAAATTGTACCGCAGAATCTGCCGAAATGCAAGGGTACAAGCGCATTTTCCGGCTTTTTGCGGCAAAATTTTCATTTCATTCACAACAAAAGGCGGCATCCCCCGGAGGACACCGCCCTGCGTGGGCTTTTTCGCTTACAGCTGTGCGCCGCACTTGTTGCAGAACAGCGCGTCGTCCGAGACGGGCGCGCCGCACTGGGGGCAGGTCTTGGCCTCGTTGTCCTCGGGCTTTTCCTCGGCGGGCTCTGCGGCAGCGTCAGCCGTCCCATCGGCGGCCTCTTCCGTATCCTCGAACGTCGTCTCAATGACGGTATCCGGCTCGAGAGAGGCTTTCAGGTCGGAGAGCTCCTGCTCGATGTTGGCGATCATCTCGATGTATTTGTCCACAAGGGGCTGGTTCTCCTCGTTGCCCTTGGCCAGACTATACACCAGAGCGCCCAGCTGGCGCTGTGCCTTGTACAGCTTGCTCTGTGCGTTCACGATCTTTGCCTGGGTGCGGCCCTTTTCGGCCAGATCCAGCGCGGCATTCCTGCCTTTCTCGGCATACTCGAGGCCCATTTCCTTGATCTTATTGAAGTCCATAAAAGACACCTCACTTGTCTATGCCCGGGGTGGGCAGCACTCCTCTGCGTTTTCTGCTCAGGCTGTCCCTGTGCCGCCGGAGATTATTTTTATTATAGCGCACTCCCGGGGGGAATGCAACGAATCCCACCCAAGTTTTACAGAATCGTGCGGATTTGGAAACATTTTTTTCGCAATTTGCACACTTTCCGCGTTCTGATGATTTCTCAAACCTCACCTGCGTAGAACTCGCGCAGCATGCTGTCGGCGGGCAGAAGCTCCAGCTCCACCGGGGCCACATGTTCGAAGCGGCGGGCCGTCTCGTCCCAGAGCTCCGCGTTGTGGCCTTCCAGCGTGAAGCGCTGGCTCACCGGGCGCAGGAGTTTTGCGATGAGGCCCAGCTCGTAGGTGAAGGAAGTATCCAGCAAAAAGTCTGCCGTAGTCTTGAAGCCCTTGATATACCGGGTCTCGCCGTCGAGGACTCTGTCCCACATGGCGAGGGTCTTGGCGGGGCTGCGGCCCCGGGCGGCGGCATCCCGCAGGGTGCGGCGGCAGAGGCGGATGTCCTGGGTGTTGATGACACGGCGGCCATCGATGCAGTATTCCTCCCGCAGGCCGGCGTAAATGCGGTAGACGTCGTCGCCCTTCACAAGGCCCGTCAGCTCGGGGTTCAGGGCGTGGATGCCCTCCACAATGCAGACGCCGCCCTTGAGGTCCAGCGTCTCCGTCTCGGAGGAGCGGGACTCGGCGGTGAAGTCGTAGATGGGCAGCACGGTCTTGCCGGTGGTGCTCAGATCGCTGAGGCACTGGCGGATGAGGGACATATCCAGCGTGTCGGGGTTCTCGTAGTCCAGCGTACCGTCGGGCAGGCGGGGGTAATACTGAGCGCCCTTGAAGAAGTTATCCAGACTGATGACATGGGCCGGGGTGCCGGAGGCTTCCAGAGCCTCGGCCACCTTATGAGCCGAAGTCGTCTTGCCGCTGGCCGACGGGCCGGTGAGCATGACGATCTTGGCGCGGGAGTCCCTGATCTTCTGGGCAGCATAGGCCACCCGCTGGCGGTAGCTCTTCTCGCTCATCTCCGCCAGCGCCGCCGGGCTCTGGGCGGCGACGTTGTACAGGTCTATCTCAACCAGACGTTTCGGTACCCAAATCGTGATCATAAAAAACAGCCACTCCTTTTTTCCGCTCCAGCACTTCGTCGAAACGCTGGATGTATTCTGTCGGATACTTGAAATTGAAGATGCGCTGCATCCGCTTGCCGCCGTCGGCCACCAGCTTGGTGCTGCCGCCTGCGCCGGCCGAGAGGATGGTCTGGACCTCTTCCATGATATAGATATTATAATACCCCTCGTGGCCCGGCTTGCACCAGCCCACGTTTTCCAGGTTTTGGAGGGTATTTTTCTGACGATAGAGGTAGTAGGGCCGATAGCCCGCCTCGGCCAGCAGATGGCACCTTTCCAGCATGGCGGCCACATCGGCGTAGTCGTTCTCCTTCTGGTCCTCGATGACGATGCGGGAGGCCCGCTTGAGGGTCAGGGTGTGGACGGTGATGTTCTCAGGGTCGAGGGCGATGGCCTGACGCAGGCTCTTCTCGAACCCTTCCACCGTGTCGCCGGGCAGACCCGCGATGAGGTCCATGTTGATGTCGTCGTGGCCTGCGGCCCGGGCCTCGGCATAGCAGTCGAGGATGTCCTGAGCCGAGTGCCTGCGGCCAATGTTCGCCAATACTTCATCCGAGAAGCTCTGCGGATTGATGGAGATACGGGTCGCGCCGTATTCTCGGATGACGGCCAGCTTTTCGGCGTCGGTGCAGTCAGGGCGTCCGGCTTCCACCGTGTATTCCACGATGGCGGAAAGGTCGAAGCAGTCCCGCACCGTCCCCATGAGCTGGCGCAGCTGCGCTGCCGAGAGGCTGGTGGGGGTGCCGCCGCCGATGTAGATGCTGCAGAGCTTCAGCCCGGCCTTGTCGGCCTCGTCCCGGATGGCCTCGACCTCTTTGCACAGGCAGTCCACATAGGGCTGCACCAGCTTGCGGTCACGGTCGAGGTTGCAGCTGACGAAGCTGCAATAGCTGCACCGGGAGGGGCAGAACGGGATGCCGATATAGAGGCTATAGGTCTTGGGCGCACTGCCCACTTTCAGGATAGGCTCCTGCAAGTCCGCGATGGCCTTGGCCATGCCGTATTTTTCGGGCGAGCAGTCGAAGCGCTTGAGGAAGAAATCGTCGATCTCCTCTTCCGTCCAGCCCGCGGCCCGCTTGTCGTGGACGAGGCGCACCGGGCGGACGCCGGTCATCTTGCCCCAGGGCGGGCGGATGCCCGTCCAGCTGCGCAGCAGGTCATAGGTCAGGCTGGCCAGCGCAAATTCCGGCGTCTCGCCGCCCTCTTCCACGGGAATGGGCAGTGGTGCTTCGACGGTCCGGCTCTTGCCGCCCTGCCGCACCATGGCCCAGAGCTTGTCAGGCCGCTTCTCGGCCCAGACGCAGTCTGCGCCGTCCTCGGGCGGGGTGAGGGTGAGCGGGGCCATTGGGTAGAACAGGCGGACGAGGTGCTCCACCTCGTAGCCCGAGCCGAGGCCCGTGATATAGATATTCATGTGAAATCCCGCCTTTTTATGCGTTTCTCAGCGCATTTTTGATATAGAAGTTGGTGGCGGCCTCCTGCCCGAAGGTGGAGAAATCGCCGTGGCCGGGCAGCACCTGCGCCTCGGCCGGGACGGGCAGGGCCGCGAACTTGCGCAGGCTCTCGTCCATCTTCCAGCTGTCGCCGCCCTCGAGGTCGGTGCGGCCGATGCTGCCCTGAAAGACCGTGTCACCCACGAAGAGATAGCCCCCGCACAGCAGCACCACGCTGCCCTCGGTGTGGCCGGGGGTGTGCCAGACAGTGAAGCGCAGCTCGTCGAGGGGGATGACCTCGCCCTCTTCGTAACCGCTGTCCGAGCCTTTGAGGGGCAGCAGCTGGGTCCCCCGGCAGTCGGCGGGCTCACAGTAGAGCTTTGCGCCCCACTCGCGGCTCAGGACCCCCGCACTGCCCACATGGTCGTAGTGGCCGTGGGTGCAGAGGATAAGGCTCAGCCTGCCGCCGTGCTCCTTTAAGATCTTATCGTACTCCTGCACCTCGGCGGCGGGGTCGATGACCACCGCGTTGCCTGCGTCCGAGATGAGCAGGAAGCTGTTGGTGTAAAACGGCGCAGGGCCGACCAGATGAAATGCCTTCATGGTTTATTTTTCTCCTTTATGCCACTCGTCGGTGTCGATGACGATGGTGCAGGGGCCTTCGTTGACCAGCGACACCTGCATATCCGCGCCGAACTCGCCGTGCTGGACATCCTTGAGGCCCTGCCTGTTCATCTCGGCGAGGAACAGCTCGTAGGCGTCCACAGCCAGCGGCGGTCGTGCCGCCTTGATGAAGCTGGGGCGGAAGCCCTTCTTCGTGTCGCCGTAGAGGGTGAACTGACTCACCACCAGCGCGGAGTACCCGAGGTCCTTTGCGCTGAGGTTCAGCTTGTCGTTTTCGTCCTTGAAAATGCGCAGGCCCGCGCATTTTTCAGCCAGCTTCGGCACGATGTCGAGGGTATCGGTGTCCCTGACGCCCAGCAGGATGACGAGGCCGGGACCGATGGGGCGCGGCTCGCCGCCGTTGACCCGGACGCTGGCCGAGGATACGGCCTGAATGACTGCACGCATATTAGCTCCTTGTTACCTTGAGCACATCCTTGACTTTGGACAGACGGGCCACGACCCGGTTGAGGTGCTCTGTATTGTTGATGCCGATGGTCAGACTGATGACGGCACAGTTGTTCTCCACCTGACGGGCGTTCATGGCGTAGATGGGGACGCGGATGTCAGCCAGCGCGGCCAGCACATCGGACAGCAGCTCGTTGCGGTTGAGGGCGATGATCTCCAGACCGGCCTTGTAGCTGTCCTTGACGCTGTCGGCCCAGTACGCCTTGACCCAGCGGGGGGCGTTGGAGGGGTCTTTCATGCTGGACACCGCGTTGGCGCAGCTCTGCTTGTGGATGGAGACGCCGAAGCCCCGGGTGATGAAGCCCACGATGGGGTCGCCGGGCAGGGGCGAGCAGCACTTTGCAAACTTGATGGGGGTGTTGTCGAAGCCCTCCACCACCACGCCGTCGGTGGCGTGGACGCGGCTCAGATCGACCTTCGGCAGGTCCTCCACCGACTTGTTCTCAGCAGCCTCGGCGGCCTTGAGCTTCTGCCACTCCTCTTTGAGCTTGGGCAGGCAGTTGGCGATGGTCATGCCGCCGTAGCCGATGGCGGCGTAAATTTCCTCCGCGTTGTTCTGGCGCAGACGGCGGCTGCAGCTGCCCACGAACTCATCCAGCTGGTCGTCGGGGATGAAGATCATCTCCCGGCGCAGCTCTTTGGCCAGCGTGTCGCGGCCCTGCTGGATATTCTCTTCGCGGCGCATCTTCTTGAACCAGTTGCGTATCTTGCTCTTGGCCTCGCTGGTGCGCACGATCTTGAGCCAGTCGCGGCTGGGGCCTTTGTCCGCCGGGCCGAGGATGACTTCAATGATCTCGCCCGTCGCCACGACATGGTCGATGGGGACGATGCGATTGTTGACCTTACAGCCCACCATCCGGTTGCCGACGGCAGAGTGGATGGCGTAGGCAAAGTCGATGCAGTTGGCGCCCGCAGGCAGGTTGATGACGTCGCCCTTCGGGGTGAAGGCAAAGACCTCCTCCGGCAGCAGGTCGCTCTTCAAATCGTGGAGCAGGTTGCCGGAATCCTCGCTGACGCGCTGGTTTTCCAGCAGCTGGCTGACCCATGCCAGCCGCTCGTCCAGCTTATCGTGGCCCTCGAGGCCCTCCTTATACTTCCAGTGGGCGGCAACGCCGTACTCGGCCTGCTCGTCCATGGTGCGGGTGCGTATCTGCACCTCGAAGGGGATGCCCTCGTGGCCGATGACGGTGGTGTGGAGGCTCTGGTAGCCGTTGGGCTTGGGGGTGGAGATATAGTCCTTGAAGCGGTTGGGCAGCGGGTGGTACATATCGTGGATGAGGCCCAGGGTGCTGTAGCACTCAGCCAGAGTGTCCAGGATGATGCGCACCGCGTAGATGTCGTAAATTTCATCGAAGGACTTGTTCTGCATGATGGTCTTGCGGTAGATGCCGTAGATGCTCTTGACTCTCCGCTTGATGGTCGCGCCCTCGATGCCGCTCTCCTCGAGGCGGCTCTTGATGACGCCCGACACGCTGGCCAGGAACTCGTCGCCCGCGCGCTCGCTGAGCATCTTGTTGATCTCCTCGTAGCCCACGGGGTCGAGGTAGTGGAGGCTGCGGTCTTCCAGCTCCTCCTTGACGTTCAGGATGCCCAGACGGTTGGCGATGGGAGCGTAGACCTCCATGGTCTCCCGGGCCTTGTCGCGGCGCTTCTGCTCCGGCCATGCGTCGCCGGTGCGCATATTGTGCAGGCGGTCACAGAGCTTGATGATCATGACGCGGACGTCACGGCTCATGGCCAGCAGCATCTTGCGCAGGTTCTCGGCCTGCAGCTCTTCGATATTGGAAAATTGGATCTTGGTCAGCTTGGTGACGCCGTCCACCAGCGCGGCCACCTCTTCGCCGAAAGTGGCGGTCAGGTCGGCCAGCGTGGTGGGGGTGTCCTCCACCACATCATGGAGCAGGGCGGCGGCGATGCTCTCGCTGTCCATGCCGAGGTCCAGCACGAGGCGGGCCACGGCCAGCGGGTGGCAGATATAGGGCTCCCCGCTGCGGCGGCAGACCCCCTTGTGGGCGTCGTTGGCCAGATTGTAAGCCCTTTCTATCATGGCCATGTTGTAGGCCTTGCCGCTGGCCTTGATGGCCTCCACCAGCTTCTCCCAGGTCACGATCTCGGGCCGCACCTCCGAGGGAAGGGTCCCCTCAGGGGCGTTGGCCGGCAGGGCCGTTGCGGCCACGGTAGCCATCTCCGTCACCGGCACGGGCTGGTGGAGATGGGTCTTTGCAGAGTAGCTGTCCTCTTTCGCCGCAGCCGGTGCTGCGGGCGAGGGGGCGACAGGTTTCTTTCCCTCAGGCATCTTTATCGTTCCTCCAGACATTTCAGGATGGGCGCATCGGCAAGGTTCTTCTTTCCGGTGGCAGGCACGAGTTCCCAGAACTTTGCCCCGCCCCGGTCAGCCGCTGTGATGAGGCCGACCTGTTCCAGCGCGGCGACGGCCACCAGCGTCCGGCCGGTGTTCTCCTCGCCGAGTTTTGCAAACAGGGGCTGCAGATCTTCGGCGTGCCAGCGCCGCGCCTGCAGCTCCCGATAAACGGTGATGATATGGCTGCGCTCCGGGGCGATGCTCTCCTTCTGCTCCGGCGTCAGGGGCGTACCCCGGCGCAGCGCCTGCACCAGCGCGGCCTGCTCTGCAACTGTGTTGCCGAGGCCCGCCGGGTGCAGCTCGATGATGCGGCCCGACAGCTGTGCGCCCCGGGGCGAATCGTAGACCGAAAGGCTGATGGCTGCGTCCACGACGTCGCCCGTCGAGTAAGGCACCTGTTCCGGGTGCATCCCGAACCAGACGGCGTAGATGCTGGAATTGCCCTGCCGCAGACGCAGGCGGCAGTGCTTGCCCTCCGAGACGGCGTAGACGCCCTCCACGACAGCCATTTCCAGCACGAAGACCGGGCTGGGGTTGTCGGCACCGTAGGGTGCCAGCTGGTCGAGGCGGCGGACGCTCTCCACCGTCAGGCGGTCGAGGTGGACGGACAGATCGCATTCCAGCGGCGGGGTGCGCAGCACGGGACACTCCCGGGCCGCCCAGTCGTTGAGCCGCTGGCGGAGCGTCTGCAGATCCTCTTCCCGCACCGAGAGGCCCGCTGCCATGGCGTGGCCGCCGAAGCGGAGCAGGATGTCGGCGCAGGAGGCGATGCACTCGTGCAGATTGAAGCCCTGCACGCTGCGGCCGCTGCCCTTGCCCTCGCCGTGCTCATCCACCGACACCACGATGACCGGGCGTCCGGTCTTTTCCACAAGGCGGGAGGCCACGATGCCGATGACGCCGGGGTGCCAGTCTCTGCCCCAGAGCAGGATGACCCGGTCTTCGAGGCGTTCCGGCTCAGCGTCCAGCAGCTCCTGCGCGGCTTTGACGATCTCCATCTCCGTCTCCTGCCGCCGGATGTTGATGTCGCTCAGCTTATGGGCCAGTTCGACCGCCCGGTCCTCGTCCTCACAGAGCACCAGCTGCAAAGCGGTGACAGCGCTGTCCATCCGGCCCGCCGCATTGATGCGGGGGGCGATGGCGTAGCTGATGTTCTCTGCCGTCACCGGCTTGCCTGCAAGGCCCACTTCTTCCAAAAGGGCGCAGAAGCCGGGTCTGTCCGTATTTTGCAGCTGGCGCAGACCTGCTTTGACGATGGTGCGGTTCTCCCCTGTCAGGGGCATGACGTCGGCCACGGTGCCAACAGCGGCGAGGTCGCCGCAGTATTCCAGCATCTCTTCCGGCGGGCAGCCATCCAGCGCGGCGCAGAGCTTGAAGGCCACGCCCGCGCCGCACAGGCCCTTGAAGGGGCTGTGGTCGTCGGCACGGCGGGGGTCCACGATGGCCGCTGCCTGGGGCAGGGTGTCGTGGGGCAGATGGTGGTCTGTGATGATGAGGTCGATGCCGAGGCTGGCCGCGAATGCGGCTTCCTCTACGGCAGAGATGCCGTTGTCCACCGTGACGATGAGGCGGCAGCCCTTATCGTAGATCGACTGGATGGCGTTCTTCGAGAGACCGTAGCCGTCGCCCTCCCGGCTGGGCAGCATACACTTGACGGCGGCACCCATTCCTTTCAGGTGCTGATAGAGCAGGGCCGTGGCGGTCACACCGTCCACGTCGTAGTCGCCGAAGACGACGATGGTCTCCCCCTCGTCGATGGCCCGCAGGATGCGCTCACAGGCTTTGTCCATGTCGGTCAGGAGCATGGGGTCGCTCAGCTCTTCTTCGCCCGCCAGAAGGGTCAGCGCCTCGGCGGGGTCGGTGATGCCCCGGGCAGCGAGGATGCCGGCCAGCAGGCCGGCTTCTTTCTGCTGGGCCGCGAGGACAGAGCGGTACTTTTCCTCGCTCCACTCTTCGTCCATGTTCTGGTATTCCAGCTCTTCGGTGTTCTGCTGGGCGATGGCCGCTGTCAGCTCTTTCAGGGCGGCGCGGTCAACGGTCTTGGTGTTCCAGGCCCGGTAGGTCATCGCAATCCCTCCCCGGCCAGTCCATCGTTCGCCAGCATCCCCTGCAGCGCAGCGATCTCGCTGGAAATGTCCAGCGCCACGTCCGACAAAAGCTTATCGTAGAGGTTATCATAAGCCTGATTCAGGGTGTGCAGGATGCCCGCAATATCCCGGCGGATGGCCTCTGCGTTCTCGCCCTGCTGGCTCTGCACGTCGTTGTAGGTGTGCAGGAGCTTGAGGGTGGTGGGGATATAGTATTCCGCAAAGCGGCGGGCCTTGGGCAGGCTCTCGGGGTGGGCTTCCAGCCAGGCACAGATGGACTCGGTGGTCTTCTGCATATGCTGCAGCTCCTCCACAGCCCGCTCATCCTCCATGAGCTCCTGCTCCTTCTCGAGCACCTGCGCAAAGCGGCGGGTCGTCTCGAGGTTCAGGGGGACTTCTCCGGCCTGTTCCGGCGCTTTTTCCGGTTCGGGCTGGGGCTGATCTTCCTGTGCGGCGCGGTAGTCCTCCGCCGTCAGGTAGAGCTTGTCGTTTTTCTCGTCCAGCCAGGCACTGAGCCAGCCCTTGTGGATGAATTTCCGCAGCATCTTGAGAGCCTTGGTCTTCTTTTTATGCGTCAGGTCGGCCAGCATGGAGAGGGACAGGCCCTTGTGCCAGTCGAAGCCCTCGGCGGTATCGGCGTAGAGCTCCAGGGTCTTGGCGGCCTTCATACGGGACGCGCCCGCCGCGGTCAGCCAGCCGAACACAGCGGTCACAGCGGCAGAGCACCACCCCGTCACCGCGATAGCACCCAGTGCAAAATCGCCGATGGCACTGAGGACCGTCATATCAGCCGCCACCATCACGCCGCCGGACGTGAACGCCCCCGCCGTGCCGAAGCAGGCGATGGCCGTGATGCCGAAGAGGACGGCGAAGGTGATGCCGGTCGCCAGCATGGCGACGCCTGCGCCGTGGCGCTTTTTCGCGCTGGCGCGGATATTCTCGATGGCCGTCGGTTCCGGCTTCTTCGCAAAGAAATTGCGCGCCCAGTCGGTCATCCCGCTGGCGCCGGCGCTGCTTCTGGCCTCCCCGGCCCGCTTCTGGTACTCCTGTTTTCCGGCCTGAAAGGCCCGGCCTGCCTCCGAGATGCCATAACCGGCGGCGTTCACCGCGGCGCGGCCCACATCCCACACACGGTCGCCGATCTCCTCGCCCCGGCCCTCAAAGCCGTGGCGGAAGGAGTCGGACATGGTGTTGCCCAGCTCGCGGAGCTGGCGTTCCAGCTCCTGCTGCACCTTACGGCCTTCACTGTCCTTCGCCGTGCGGTCAAAATCGTCTTCACGATCAGTCATTCAACTTCTCACCCTTCTGCCGGGCTGTACCGGCTGATGATGGCGCGGGCCACCCGCAGGCCATCGACGGCGGCACTCATGATGCCGCCCGCATATCCGGCACCCTCGCCGCAGGGATACAATCCTGCCAGCTGGGCGCATTCAAAATTTTCTTCCCGTTTCAGCCGCACCGGGCTGCTGGTACGGGTCTCGAGACCGGTCAGAATGGCCTCGGGGGCGGTGTAACCCGCAATTTTCCGCTCGTAAGCCCGCAGACCGGCCCGCAGGGTGTCGGCCAGTTCGGTCGGCAGCAGTGCGCCGAGGTCCGCAGCGACGACGCCCCGGTCATAGGTGGGCTGGACGCGGCCAATGTTCAGCCGGCCCCTGCTCTCCAAAAAGCTCTGGATGTTCTCCGCCGGGGCGGCATACTCTCCGCCGGGACGGCCTGCCGCATAGGCCCGGGCTTCCAGCTCCCGCTGGAAGGCGATGGCCTTCCGGGGGTCGTTGCCGAAGTCTTCGCCGCCCACGCTGACCACCACGGCCGCGTTGGCATTCCTGCCGCTGCGGGCGTGGTAGCTCATGCCGTTGGTCACGACGCGGCCCTTTTCGCTGGCCGAAGCCACCACCTGGCCGCCCGGACACATACAGAAGGTATAAACGCACCGTTTTTCAACGTGCTGCGAAAGCTGATATTCTCCGCGCGGCAGGGCCGGATGGCCCGCCGCCTCGTGGTAGAGGCTCTTTTCGATCTCCGATTGGAGATGCTCTGCCCGGAAGCCGACGCTGAAGGGCTTGCACTCCAGCACGAGGCCGCTGTCCATCAGCATCCCGAAGGTGTCGCGGGCCGAGTGGCCCACCGCGAACACCAGCGCCTCACAGGGGAAGGCGCCGTCCGTGGTCTGGATGCCGACGAGCTGAC
>OJRL01000524.1_pt1 | contig 22250 bp, 29 predicted proteins | sample 1599191 | NCBI WGS metagenome assembly OJRL01 (sample SAMN03922537, study PRJEB24848) | human gut metagenome | isolation source: stool sample | host: Homo sapiens | place: Germany | collected 2010-05
GCGATTGATACAGAGGATATGGAAAAGCAGATCGCCATTCTGCAAGGACAGCTAAAGCAAGCCTTTGGAACGAAAAGCCGCTTGGAGCGTCAGATGGATACTTTGGACATCAACGATGCCCACTATGACAGAAAAATTTTGGATTTGCAGCGCCGATATGATGAACAGTATGATACGATAGAAGAAATCGAAGTTCAGATTGGCGAATTGCAAAGTCAGATACGCAGTATCCAGCAGGAGAAAATATCCGGCGATAACATTTATCGGCTCTTACTGGCATTTGATGAAGTCTACCATTCCGCAACAGAAGCGGAACAGAAAGAGTTTATGAAAGCCTTTATTGAGCGAATTGAGATGTTCCCGGAAAAGAGAAAAGACGGTAGTTGGATAAAGAAGATCGTATTCAATTTTCCTGTGCCTGTTGATGGTGAGGAAGTGAAAGAACTTCCCTTGGAAACTGAAACAACTGTCGAGACGTTCCAGTACAAGGATTATGCAGACCGCTATTCGGACGCCTACGAGCTCTATGGCTATGACGCTGAGGCACTGTTCAACCATTATGAGACGGTCGGCAAGGCCGAGAACCGGGTAGGACGCTTCAAGAAGACGCCGGAAGAAGATGACCGGCATCCCTATGTGTGGGACGCCGATGAGCCGCTGGACCCGCTGCCGCCTTTGGACTTTCACGCGCAGCCGGACTGGTTCGATGCCCGTACCCTCCCGGAGAACCTGTCCAACGTCCGTATCATAAAAGAATATGAGCAGCTGGAAGCCTTTATAGAGAAAGACGAGTGGATCGGAGACCCCGTTCTGGTGCGGAAGGAAGAGCTCCTGACTGAGATGAGCAGCCGCGCCCGGAACTATAGAGGCCGGCGCGGCGGAGCTGACTATCTCCGCGCCATCAGTCAGGACATCGACGTGCTGCTTGATTTCATGGGATAAAGATGCTATAAGATGAAAAGGGAAGAGCCTCACCGCAAAGCGGTGAGGCTCTTCCCTTTGGTGGAGCACAGAGAGTTCGTCTGGCTCACGTGTGGTGGAGGCGATGGGAGTCGAACCCATGTCCGAAAAGAGTTCAGCGTAGGTGTCTCCGGGTGCAGGCGATCTACAACATTCCCTCCGCGTCACGCCGGTCGTCAGGCTAACGCTTCAGTAGCTTCATGAGTTCCTGCCGGTCCGCAAAGCTTAGGTCCGTTCAGGTGCTGTGTCTAAAGGACGCCCCGGCCCCACACGACACAAGAGTGGGCGGAACGCGCAGCACTCAGGCTGCGAGCAACTGAGAATTATTGTTGTCAGTTAATTTTTTGGAGGAGTTTAGAGCAGTTCCCCCACTGCTACCCGCTGCCCAGGCCTCGCTCCCCCCGTCGAAACCTTTACGCCCCCATAAAGCGCATGCTGCCATGCGCAGAAAGCTTGGTGTTCTCAGGGCAGGAATGCCGCCTGAAAGAGATTTAGCAGAATTTGCCGTTGGACTTCACAGCCCGGTCGATGGAGCGCTTGGCGTCGCGCTTGGCGGCGTCGGCACGCTTGTCGTAGAGCTTTTTGCCCTTGCACAGGCCGACTTCCATCTTGACGCGGCCATGCTTGAAGTAGAGAGAAAGGGGAACGAGAGTATAGCCCTGCAGCTTGCACTGCTGGTGCAGACGCCGTATCTCGGTCTTGTGGGCCAGCAGACGCCGTACCCGCAGAGGGTCCTGATTGAAGATGTTGCCGTGGTCGTAGGGAGTGATGTGCATTCCCTTGACCAGCAGCTCGCCGTCCTCAATATCGACCCAGCTGTCCTTCAGGTTGACGCCGCCGGCACGCAGGCTCTTGACCTCGGTACCTTTCAGCTCGACGCCCGTTTCCAGCGCTTCGAGCACGAAATACTCGTGACGCGCCTCGCGGTTTGTGGCGATGGTCTTTGTCGCCGGACGTTCCTTGGCAGGTGCCATGAAGCGCGCCTCCTTTCCTCTAGAAGCCGTTTTCATAAGCATTGCACACCGTCCGAACGGCCTTTTTGCTCGCATACTGCGTTGTTTCCCCTTGCAATCCACCAAGGATTGCTGCGGGAAACCGCCTTGTATACGGGCAAAAATTCTCGTCGTTCGGCACACTCTGCTTATAAAAGCAGCTTCTTTGTCCTGTCATTATATCACATTTTGCTGGATTTTCAAGAGCGATTTTTGAAAGAATCGTTAAGGTTCTATAAAATCTGCTCTTTACAGCTCGTCGCGGCCGGAGAGCGCGCGGTAAAGCGTCGTCTCATCGGTGTACTCGAGGCTGCCGCCCACAGGCAGACCGTAGGCCAGACGAGTGGTCTTGATGCCCAGAGGTTTGATGAGCTTTGCCAGATACATGGCCGTGGCCTCGCCCTCGACGGTGGGGTTCATGGCCATGATGACCTCTTTCACCTCGCCGCTGCCCAGCCGGGCCAGCAGCTCCTTCACCGAGAGCTGTTCGGCACCGATACCGTCCATGGGGCTGATGAGGCCGTGGAGGACATGATACAGGCCATGGTACTCCCGGGTGCGCTCAAAGGCCTGCACATCGCGGGGCGTCTCGACCACGCAGATGGTGGAGCGGTCCCGCTTGGCGCTGGAACAGATGGGGCAGAGTTCGGCCTCGGTGTAGTTCTGGCAGACGCGGCAGCGGTGGAGCCGGGTGTGGGCGTTCTGGATGGCCTCGGCCAGTGCCGCGGCGTCCGCGTCCGACATACTCAGCACCTGATAGGCCATCCGGGTCGCGCCCTTGCGGCCGATGCCCGGGAACTGGCTGAACTGCTCAATAAGCTTTTCCAGCGGCGCTGCGGTGTAACCCATGCGTATCCCTCCCGCTTAGAGGCCGGGGATGTTCAGACCGCCGGTCAGCTTGCCCATCTCGGCTTCGGCAGTTTCGTCCACCTGTTTGACGGTGGCGTTGACGGCAGCGGCCACCAGGTCTTCCAGCATCTCAATGTCGTCGGGGTCAACGGCCTCGGGCTTGATGGTGATGCCAAGGATCTCGTGCTTGCCGTTCATGCGGACAGTGACCATCTCGCCGGAGGCGCTGCCGGTGTACTCGGCGGCTTCCAGCTCGGCCTGCTTGGCCTTCATGTCATCCTGCATCTTCTGAGCCTGACGCATCAGGGCGTTCATATCGGGGCGGCCAAAGCCTGCGGGCATTCTTGCTTTCATAATTGGTTCTCCTTAAAAGTTATTGTTTATTTTTTTCTTCGCGCTGTCCTCAATGCTCACGTCCAGACCCAGCTTTTCCAGCGCATGGAGCGACTGTTCGGCATTGGAGGTGTGCTTTGCGGCGGTGCGGGGCTCGTAGGGGCCGATCGGCACCGCGACGCCTGACACCTGCGCGATGAGCTTTTTGATGAGACGCTGGCTGTCCTTATTGACACGGATGAAGTCCCGGAAGGTCTTGCCGCCGTCGATGAGCACCCGTGTGCCGTCGAAGTATGCCTTCGATTTGCGCAGATAGCTGTGAAGCATCGGGTCCTTCTCCTGTAAGAGCTTGACGACCTCGCTCCACTGCTCGAAGGGATTGATACCCTCTGCGGCCACCTTGCGGGGGCGGCTGAGAGCCGGGTCGGCGGTGTACTCCGGGGCAGGTGCTGCCGGCGAGACCGTTGCAGCGGGCTCAACCGGTCTCTCTTCCGGTGCGGGCGGTACCGGCGCAGTGACCGGCGCAGTCGGCTCATCCCAGGGCAGGGGGGCCGCCTCCGCCACCGGCGGCTCGTCGGGCGGTGGCGGAAGCTCTTCGTCTGCGGGCGCGGGGGCCTCTGGAATATCCGGGACAGCGGTCTTCGGCTCTGCAGCGGGCGCGGGAGCAGGCTCCTTTTCTGCTGCCGGTGCGGCCACAGGTTCCACGGGTGCAGCAGGTGTACTCATGAAGGGCTGCGGCGCAGGCTGGACCGGTGCCGCAACAAAGGGCCGGACGGCCGGTGCGGCAGGAGCAGCAGTCTGCACAGGCATTGCCGCCACGGGGACCGCTGCGGCCTGCGGCGGCTCCGAGAGGGTGAAGAGGGCCAGTTCCAGCTCGATGCGCTGGTCACTGCCCCGGGTCATATGCTCAAGGGCGCTGCCCAGCGTACGGATGGCCCGGATGGCCTCCCGCTGGCCCAGCTGAGGGCCTTTTTCGAGGTACTGCTGTTCCTCTTCGGGGGAAACACCGGACAGCAGGCTCTGCCCGCCGGGCAGAGCCGCCAGCATCAGGGCGCGGTAGTGGGCGATGAGCTCTTCCGTCAGACGCTTCACATCCACCGACTGCTGCCGCAGTGCGGCCAGCTGAGCCAGCGCCGCTGCGCCGTCCTGCGCTTCCAGAGCATCCGAAATATGGAACAGGTAGCTCCGGTCGGTGACGCCCGCCATCCGGCGGACAACATCAGCATCGATTTTTGCGGTCACGCCGGCGCAGGTGTCGAGGATCGAGAGGGCGTCGCGCATGGCACCGTCGGCCAGACGGGAGATCAGCTCTGCACCATCGGTCGTCAACTCTAAGCCCTCCTGGCCGGCGATATACTCGACCCGCTGGGCGATGTCTTCCGGCCCGATGCGGGTGAAATCGTACCGCTGGCAGCGGGAGAGGATGGTGGCCGGGACTTTCTGGATCTCGGTCGTGGCGAGGATGAAGATGACGTGGGCGGGCGGCTCTTCCAGCGTTTTCAGCAGGGCGTTGAAGGCCGCTGTGGACAGCATGTGTACCTCGTCGATGATGTATACCTTATAATGACAGGCACTGGGGGTGTAGGCTGTCTCATCCCGCAGGTCGCGGATGTCGTCCACACCGTTGTTGGACGCCGCGTCCATCTCCACCACGTCGAGGATGCTGCCGTTGTCGATGCCCCTGCAGATCTCGCACTCGCCGCAGGGGTCGCCGTTATGGGGGTGAAGGCAGTTGACCGCCTTGGCGAAAATCTTCGCGCAGGTGGTCTTGCCCGTGCCGCGCACGCCGGTAAACAGGTAGGCGTGGCCTACGCGGCCCGACGCTACCTGATTGCGCAGCGCCGTGACGATGCCGCGCTGTGCGACGACATCCTCAAACCGCTGGGGTCTCCATTTGCGGTATAATGCGCGATACATCGGTGCTTCCCTCCCGTCAGTAATAAAAAATCGGACAGCGCTGACGGGGTTTGACCCCCGCCTTGCGTAACTCGGCATACGGATGCAGGCTGACTGAAACGCACGGGGCGCGCCGCTTAAGGCTGCTTGGTTCCCCACCTGACCTGGTTCACTGCGGCTCCATCGTACAGGACCCGCATCCGTATGCCGAACCACGCAGCAGGCGCTGTCCGACAAGGCACACGATTCGTGTGCCTTAATATTATACCACAGTTCGGTGAGGATTGCAAGAGGAAGCTAAGGCTGCTCCCATCCGGCCCGCAAAAGCTCCAGTGCGTGTGTTTCAAGCCGGGAAACGTAACTCCGGCTTATTTGGAGCAGCTTTGCCGTTTCCAGCTGGGTCAGCGGAGGCTGGCCCGCCAGACCGTACCGTAACAATATGAGTTTCCGCTCCCGGGCAGGCAGCCCCTCGATGAGGCGGCGCAGGCGCTGGGCATCGTCCTGTTTTTCGCAGCTGTCCTCCATGCAGAAGCCGTCCTGCAGCACATCGGCGAGGGTGAGGGCAGAGTCTTCCTTTCCGGCATCAAGAGTCTCCTGAAGCGAGAGGGTGGGGGCGTTCTTCCGTTCTCGCCGGAAGTGCATCCGGAGCTCGTTTGCTATCCTCACCCGAGCGAACGCCGGATGGAGAATCGGAACCATCTCCACCGCCCTCGGGGTCGTTGTCGTCCTCTTCCGGGTCTACCGGGAAGGTGGTCCAGTCGATTTCATCCTCCGGTGAACCGAAGAGCACCACATGCGCCACCTTGCCGTCCCACACCACCTTGCGCACCACCGTGCGGATGGCAGCACGCTTCTGGATCACGGTCATGTCGTCGATGTTGTCGTGGAACACGGTCAGCAGCTGCCGCATCAGGTCAAATTCCATCCCTGCCAGAACGCCTTCGTCCGTAAGGCTTTCCAGTTCCCGGATGCGGAAACTCAGGGCGGCATCCTGTGCATTCAGTTCCTCGATGCGCTTTTTCAGGTGGACAGCAGCGGTGCTGTCGCTGAAGTCAGCCAGCGAATCGATCAGTGCATTGATCTTCCGCTGCGTCTCGGCCTGCTCTTTGCGCAGGGCAGAAAGCTTGGTCTCACACTCGGAGCGGTTGCCCGCGTGGGCAGAGCGTGCCTTTTCCAACTGCTTCATAAAGTCGCTGGAATGGTCGGCAAGGTGCTTGACCTGCTCGCAGATGGCAGCATCCAGCAAATTGCCGTTGGCGTTGGACACGCTGCAAAGCTCCCGGCGGCTGCGCTCCTTCAGCTTGCACATATAGGGAAAAACCACCCGCCCCTCTGCCGTTTTGCGCCCGGTGACCTTGGGGTACATCCGGCTGCCGCAGGAGCACCACAGCAGACCGGTGAGCAGGGCTTCGTTGCCGCGGGACTTGTGGTAGGACTTGGATTTGTTCCGCTCCAGCGATTCCTGCACCCGAATCCACCGGTTCGAGGAGATGATGCCGGGGTGTTCGCCCACCGAAACGATCCATTCGCTGATGGGATTGTAGACCGTAGCACGCCCCTTTTCCTGGTCGCTGCGGTTGTAGGCCAGCACGCCCCGCACACCGTCGAAATCGGACTCCGGGGCGAACAGTTCTGCCTCATTGTCCACAAAATACTGATAGGCGTCCTTGTCTGCAATCAGGTAGACAGGATTCTGCAAAATCGACTTGATGGAAAACCGGGTGAACGAACGCCCGGTTTTTGTTTTGATTCCCTGCCGCAGCAGCTCGGTCTCGGTCATGGTCAGAGAATCGTACTGCTCGTAGAGGTCGAAAATTTTGTAGATGACCTCTGCCTCGTCCGGCAGCAGCTTCAGCTTGCAAGCCTTTTTGGTCTTGCCGTCCACCGTGATGCTCTTGACGCTCTCGGAAGCATAGCCCGTGGGGGTCGTGCCGCCCAGCCAGCGCCCGGTCTTTGCCAGCTCGTGCATGTTGTCCCGGATGCGCTCCGCAATGGTCTCCCGCTCCAGCTGACTGAACACGGATGCGATGTACATCATCGCGCGTCCCATGGGGCTGGACGTATCAAAGCTTTCCCGGATGGACACAAAGTCGATGCCCAGCCGTCCCAGTTCTTCAATCAGGCTGGAAAAGTCGCTGATGTTGCGGCTGATGCGGTCCAGACGGTAGACCACAATGGCCTTGAATTTCCGGTCCTTGGCCGCAGTCATCATCTTTTTGAAGTCCGGGCGGTTCAGATTGCCGCCGGAAAAGCCCTCGTCCTCAAAGACAACGGCATGTTCCGCAGCGGCATCTCCGTAGTGGGTGCGGATATATTCGCGGCAGAGGTCGATCTGATTTCCGATACTTTCGCCCTTGCCGGTGTAGCGGGACTTGCGGGAATAGATGGCAATGGTGTCGGCAGTTTTGGCCATAAGATACTCCTTTCCTGTTGTCCGGTGGCCGTAGATGCGGCTATTGTAGCATGGCAGGCCATCTTTATAAAGAAAAATAACGATAGTTATACATATTTCATCATACTACGAACGGAGGTGTCAAGGATGTGACAAGGCAGAACAAGCGAGGAAGTCAGAATGTTTGACTATTTCTATGGGCAGTCGGGCGAGATGTTCTCGTATTTCCGGGTGCCCAAAATTTTATTCCGTGACATAAAATTCAAGGACCTGTCCACTGATGCCAAAACGCTGTACGGTATCCTGTTGGACCGCATGGGGCTGTCGGTGAAAAACGGATGGCTGGATGAGCAGGGGAGAGTGTATATCATTTTTCCTGTGCAGGAAGTGATGGATGCACTGGGCTGCGCAGACAACAAGGCAACCAAACTGTTCCGGGAATTGGAAAAGTTTGGACTGATTGAGCGCAAACGTCGCGGGCTGGGAAAACCAAATCTGATTTACGTCAAAAACTTTGCAGACCCGCGTTTCCGGAATCGTGAAAAGAACGGTTCCGGAAACGCGGATTCAGCGCAGCAGGAAACGGCAAAATCACGAGGAAATAAGACTGAGTGGAATAAAACCGAGGGGAGTGAACCTGATCCTTTCTCTTCCGATGCGGAAAGCGAACCGGATGAGCGCACACGGCTGAAAGCATATTTTATGCAGTCGTTGGAGGTGGACTTGCTGCTCCGGGCCTGCCCGGATGAGGAGGATACCATCCATCAGCATGGGCTGGCAGCAGCCCGATGAGCTGCCTGTTACGCTTTCTGCCCTGATGGCAAAAGCTATAAACGACCAGTGCATCCCGCTCGGTGAAGGCATCCTGCACCATGTGGAAGGCGTTGACCTGATTCCGGCTAACATCGAACTGGCAGGGCTGGAAGTGGCCCTTGTCAACAGTATGAGCCGGGAAAAGATGCTCAAACAGGTGTTGGACAGAGCCCGGCGGGAATACGATTATATCCTGCTGGATTGTATGCCCTCGCTGGGGATGCTCACCATCAACGCATTGGCGGCGGCAGACGCTGCTCTGATTCCTGTGCAGGCGCAGTATCTTTCCGCAAAAGGTCTGGAACAGCTTTTGCAGACCGTCCAAAAAGTCCGGCGGCAAATCAACCCGAAGCTGAAAATCGAGGGCATCCTGCTGACCATGACGGACAGCCGCACCAATTACGGAAAACAGATCAGCAATCTGATTCGGCAGGTGTACGGCAGCAAAATCCGGGTGTTTGAGCAGCCTGTTCCGCACTCTGTCCGTGCGGCGGAAATCAGCGCGGGGGGCAGGAGCATCTTTGCCCATGACCCGAAAGGAAAGGTGGCAACGGCCTATCAATCTTTGACGAGGGAGGTGCTGGCCGATGCCGAAAAGCAACGCAAACTTGGCGCTGAAAGGTCTCGATGAGATGTTTTCCGCCGAAGAATCCCGGCAGGAGCAAAAGCGGGAGCAAGTGCAGCAGATTCCCATCGAGGAGCTGTTCCCTTTCAAGGAGCATCCATTCAAGGTGCTGGACGATGAGGCTATGCAGCGTACGGTGGAAAGCGTGGCACAGTACGGCGTACTGGCTCCGCTGATTGCAAGGCCCCGACCGGAAAGCGGACATGAGATCATCTCCGGCCACCGCCGTCAGCACGCAGCCGAGCTTGCCGGGCTGGACACGCTGCCCGTTATCGTCCGGGAAATGACGGATGATGCCGCCGTGATATTGATGGTGGATTCCAACCTTCAGCGCGAAAACATCCTGCCCAGTGAGCGAGCTTTTGCGTACAAAATGAAGCTGGAAGCACTAAAAAATCAAGGTGCTAGGTCGGATTTAACTTCATCCCAAGTTGCAAGTGCCTGCAACTTCATCCCAAGTTGCAAGTGCCTGCAACTTCATCCCAAGTTGTAGGCACTTGATATCGTTGGGCAAGAAGCGGGAGATAGTCGCAATCAGGTGCATCGATTTATCCGCCTGACGAATCTCATTCCCGAATTGCTCGACCTTGTAGATGAAAAGAAAATCTCCTTCAATCCCGCTGTGGAACTGTCCTATCTGGACGAGGCTCAACAGCGGGATTTTTTGCAGGCCATGGACGAGACCCAAAACGCGCCGTCCCTGTCGCAGGCGCAGCGAATGAAAAAGCTGGCGCAGGAAGGAAAGCTCACCTATGAGGCCGCCTTTGCCATTATGGGGGAAGCCAAAAAGGATGAACTGGATAAGGTGGTCATCAAAAACGATACCCTGAAAAAGTATTTTCCCCGCAGCTACACGCCCCGGCAGATGGAAGATGTCATCATCAAGCTGCTGGAATAGCACAGCGCGGCGCTTATGGCCGACGGCAAGAACCTGAACTGCATCTGCCTGGACTGAGGAGGCCGCAATGATGAGCTTTTTTGTGGGCTTTGCTTTCTTTGAACTGGGCGTTTTCTGCGGCTTTTTTGCCGCTTCCCTGATGCAGGCGGCACGAACCGGAGAAATTGTGATTGCGGTAAAGGAGGATACGGATGGAACAGGAAAAGAATACCCTTTCGGTGCTGCAAATCGCACCGGGGCAGCATCCGAAGCCGATTGAGATTGACAATGACCTGAAAGCGCTGCAGCAGGCGGTCGGCGGCTCGATTGGTGCAAGCTATCCCTTTGAAGACCCGGTGGCCATCGTTTACAACGATGATGGCAAGCTCATGGGGCTGCCGCTGAACCGCGCTCTGCGGGATGAAAGCGGTGAGGCCTATGAGGTCAAGCGCGGAAAATTCACATCGGTCAAAGGTGCACGGCCAAAACGATTCATCCGGTTTCGGACTTTGGGGGCGGGATACAGCGAGGAAGAATTAAAAGCGGTCCTCGCCGGAGAAGCAGAGCACTGTCCGCGAAAAAACATCCGGTGCAGGAACAGAAATTTCAGATATTGGTGGATATTCAGGCAAAATTGACTGAAGGAAAGGGAGACGGCTGTGCGCGATGGGCGAAGCGGTACAACCTGAAGGAGATGTCCAAGACGCTGATTTTTCTGCAGGAAAACAAAATCGGGAGCATGGATGAAATGGAAGAACAGGTGCGTGCTGCAACGATGCGCTATCACGAACTGGGCGACTCCATCAAAGCTGCGGAAGCGCGGATGGCAGAAATTGCGGTAATGAAAACGCACATTATCAACTATGCCAAAACAAGGTCCATCTATGAGGCCTATCGGAAAACAGGATACAGCAAGCGATTCTTGGAAGCAAATCGGGAGAGCATTGCGTTGCACAAGGCGGCCAAAGCGGCTTTCGATGAGGCTGGGCTGAAAAAACTTCCGAAGGTAAAAGAACTGAGCATCGAATATGTTGAGCTTCTGAAAAAGAAAAAAGCAGAATATCCGAGCTATCGGAAAGCACGAGAGAGGATGCAGGAGCTGATGAAGGCACAGAAAAACGTAGAAATGTTTTTTGCAGACAACAGGAGCGAACAGGAACAGCAGCAGACCCGATAAAACGAAAGTCACCGAGGATTCGATCCCAATCCGTTTTGGGAAAGAATCCTCGGTGGCTTTTTTAGTTTATAAAGCAGCGGTCCTGCGTGACGAGCCAATCCTCACATAACCGCTGCGCTTCGTCCTTTGAGCGGCAGGTGCAGTTGAAAAGTCTGCCGTGCAAAGAACAATATGTGTAGTGTACCTTTGGGATGCCATCGGAATCTCTGAAATTGACACAGCGTTCTTCACCGGGCAGCAGGTAGATTGAATCCACGTTCGGCAGCTCCTTTTATTCTTGTTTGATGTGCATTGCACAACGTTGCTATTGTAGCATGCCCGGTTCAAAAAGGCCATTGATGATTTGAACAAAGAAATGCTCTAAAATTTTCTGTCCGGAACAAACGCTAATAGAGTTAAACAAACGCCAACTGACTATGTATAAAGAAATACACGGCCTTTATTCTAGTGGTGTGTAACTAACGCCAATAGAATGCGAGGATGTTATGAAAACACTTTTAGGCCAACGAATCAGAGAACAACGCAGGAAAAAAGGCTGGACAATGGATAAACTGGCCGAGAAAGCAGATCTGTCTGTAAACTATGTGGGTGATTTGGAACGTGGGGTGAAGACGCCAAGTCTGGACACTTTCATCCGAATTGTTGAAGCATTGGATGCTCCCGCAGATGTGCTGATCCGGGACTCCGCAGCCCCAGCATCTTATGTGGCAGATGATGAGCTGAACCGGAAGTTGAGCCGTCTTACACCGGGGCAGAAGAAAGCCGCAACCGATATTTTGAACGCATATATCGATAACATACCGTACATCAAAGAGAAGTAAATAGGTTACAGTGGGTGCTGACAAAATCATTGTCGGCACTTTTTCTTTTAAGTGGGTCTGTGCCCAGCGAATATACCACTGAATCATGAACTCCATCAAAAAAGCGTTCGGCAGGAACGCGTAGCATGTAGCGGTACGATGCAGATCACAAAGGGTTTGGGAATTCCCAACAAGCATTTTGCGAAGCAAAAATGGCGTTTGTATAGACAGACGCCCTGCTTGCGCAAGCTGTTACAATCCACAAAGATAACGGAAATTTTTTGTTTAAAGGTACGGAAAACAACTTGAAATGTTGGAATTTTCACAAAAACATTGCCTGAAAATTAAGCAAAGAGTATACTTTGATATAGTAAATTGAAAATTGTCAATTACTGTTTTATTTTGGTAGAAAGAAGATGGAATCATGGCAAGACTGAAAGAAAATAAACCAACTGCGAATGTTCGCGGGCGATGGGGTACTCGTTTGAAGCAGCTATGATATGACTGGGAGGCCATCATGGAACCATCAAAAGCAACCAGTGTCAACAGCCGTGCGGAAGAACTGTTTGTTCAGTTGTTCTGTGAGGCGTTCGGCCCGGAAAAGACGGAAAATCTACAAGTGTAATATCCTTGTGTGGATATTTACGGTCGGCACCGTTATATCGATTTTGCGCTGGAATCTCCTGAATCCAAAATTGCGATTGAGATAGACGGCGAAACCTACCATAACCCAAGCAAGGTGTCTGAGAACAAGTATGCTGATGATCTCCTGAAGCAGAACAGTCTGATCTATGACAACTGGAAAGTATATCGTTGGATTTACAGCCAGCTTGAAAAACAGCCGGAAAAGTTAAAGACGAGCTGATTACTTTTTGGGCAGCAGTCCCATGTTCAAGGTATTTGAAGCAGATCTTCCGGTTCAGATGGGACAGACGATAGAGCTACGAGATTATCAGCAGGAAGCCATCGACAATCTAAAGAAAATGTGCGAGGATGGTAAAACCATCGCACTGCTGTACCACGCAACTGGTGTCGGAAAAACAATCACAGCCGCCACAGATGCAAAAGCTGTGGGCGGACGCACGCTGTTTCTGGTCAACGCCCTGAAGCTGGCTTCACAGGCTAAGGATACGTTTGCAAAAGTGTGGCCAGAGGCTACACTGGGGGAATATACCGGAAGCCAGAAAGATGTTTCGCAGACTGTTATTTTTGCCACGGTGCAGAGCATCTCCAAGGATTTGGCAAAATTCTCCCCGACAGATTTTGATTATTTGATCGTGGATGAATGCCACCATGCAGCGGCTAATACTTATCAAAAAATCTTTACCTACTTCCATCCGAAGTTTATTCTGGGCTTGACTGCAACACCGGAGCGCAGTGATGGCGAGGATATGCTGGAGTTGTTCCAGAATGTTGCCCACAAAATGGATCTCAAGACTGCCGTGGAGCGTGGTATTCTGGTGCCGATTCGCTGCGTCCGGGTCAAGACTAACATCGACCTGACCGATGTGCGGATCAACGGCATCAAATACAATTCGCAGGATCTGGAGAGTAAGCTGTTCATTCCGGAGCGCAATCAGTTGATTGTTGATACCTATCTGAAGTACGTGAATGGCAAGAAGACTGTGATTTTTTGCGCAAGTGTAGATCATGCGGCGGAGATTGCGAAACTGCTGCGCGACAATGGGGTGAAAGCGTAAGCAGTTTCCGGGCGTGACCGGGTAGAAATCCGGGATAAGATCCTGAAAGATTACGAAACCGGTTCTACGAATGTTCTTTGTGCCTGTGACTTGCTGAATGAGGGCTGGGATAGTCCTCACACCAAAGTGCTGTTCATGGCACGGCCCACAATGTCTAAAACAATCTATATGCAGCAGCTCGGGCGTGGCACCCGCCGCTGTCCGGGAAAAGATGACCTATTGGTGATTGATTTTGTGGACAACGCCAATATGTTCAATATGCCCTACAGGCTGCATCGGGTGCTGGATATTTCAAAATATCAGCCCATGGCCTATGTGCTGGCCCCGGAGAACAAGCGGAAGCTGGATCAGGACATGCTGTTCAAGGGAGAAAAGCCGGAAGCGTGGCTGGATGTGCCGATTGATGTAGACGACTACGAAATCATCGACTTGTTCAATTGGCAGAACAGCGTCAAGGATATGATCTCGCAGATTAAGTTTGTTCGGATGGTAGATGTGCAATCCGAAACGGTAGATCGTTATATCAAGGATGGAAAAATCAAGCCGGATCTTTCTGTCCCGTTTGGCGACAAGCGGATGTTCCACTATTTCCGCGAGGAAAGTGTCCGAAACATTGCCAAGCAGTACGGCTGGGATCTCATCACGCCGCAAAATATGGCAGATAAGTTCATGAAATTCATTGAAACGATGGATATGAGCTTCTCCTATAAGCTGGTCCTGCTCAAAGCAATTTATGAGTACATGGACAGCAATGGCAGAGTTGCCCTGCCGGATGTGGTGGATTACTTCATTGACTTTTATGAAGACCGCAAGGCGCATGGGATGATTGCGGAAAAGCCCAACAGTATCTACCAAAAGGGTGGCTATACTAAGAAGGATGTGGAGAAGAACATTCTGTCCGATCCGTTCAAGCGTTTTGAAGACATGCGCTTTCTGATGCGCTGCAAAGATGTAGAGACCGTTGAAGTGAATCCCATCATCTTCCGCAAGCTGACACGGAAAGACTGGCTGCATATTGTGGACGTCTGCGACAAGAGCCTTGAAAAATATTATATGAGGTTCAAAAAATAATTAGAAAGGATGTTTATTGGATATCACTTTTTGTAAGATACCTTCAGAAGAAGCAATAACAGACTTCTGAGGAAGACAAAACAATGTCAAACGGTGATTATGGTTACTTCGGCAAAGGTGATACGGGCTATGCCCAGTACATGACGGCGTTCAACCGCAACTTCGGCGGTTCGTCCGGCGGCGGTGGTGGTGGTGGTGGAAACCACAACAACAATGGCGGTGGCGGCGGGGACGGCAGCGGGTGCGGCTGCCTGATCGCTATTGCAGTGGTCGTGGTGCTGATCCTGATCGTCTTGAATGGCTGAATCAATCCCTGCAGGTGAAACACAGGTTTTCCCTGTGGGGATTTTTCGAATCTGCTTGTAGAAAACGGCGGTCTATGATAGCATGAAATCAAAGAAAAATAGGAGAGCTTACATATGGTTTTACTGGTTGTGGATACACAGAAAGGTATCGTGGATGAACGCCTGTATGCGTTTGAAACGTTTGTCAGCAACATCAAGGAGCTGATCCGGACTGCCCGCGAACAGGGAATCGAGGTCGTCTATGTCCAGCATGACGATGGGCCCGGGCTTTGAGCATGGCCTGCATATGATCGTTCCTGCCTATGCAAATTCCACGCAGGACAACGAGTACATGACAGGGGAGCAGGGCTACCACTATTACAATGAATTCCTCTGGCCGGACCGCTATGCCGATTGTGTGCCTATGGACAAGGCGCTGGAGCAGAAACTGCATATCCTGCTGTATAAATCCACACTGCCTGAGAATGACCTGAATCAAGCGCTGGATGAGCTTCGGACGGAGCGCAGACGGCAAAAGGCAGAGTATCAGGGGGCACCGTTTGCGGATGTGTTTCTGGTGAACCTGATTTTGTCCGATGAGGACAGTGAACGGGCCTGCATCGTGGATGTGGGGGATACGGGCATGAGCTATGTCATTCCGTGGAGCAGCATCCCGAAAGACCTGCAGGAATCGCTACACCGCTACGTATCGGAAGCGGAAGGAAAACTCTGCGGCTACTGCAAGGAAGAACTCTGCAACAGCGAAAGCGGCAGGATGGTCGTGGAACTGTATCTTGGCAGGCAGGATGGACACAGCTCCCGAATCCTGTACTGAAAATGGAGTAAAGATTGAAATACAGAGAAATCGCAGATGGCATTTTTGTTGACCGTCCCAACCGCTTTATTGCCCATGTGGAAGTGAATGGAGCAGTGGAAACCGTCCATGTCAAGAACACCGGGCGGTGCAAAGAGCTATTGCTGCCCGGCACGGCGGTTCGGCTGGAAGTGTCGGATAACCCGAAACGCAAAACAAAATACGACCTTGTGGCGGTACACAAGCAGGGCCTCGGCTGGGTCAATATGGACAGTCAGGCACCCAATAAGGTGGTAGGGGAGTGGCTTGCAAAACAGGGCTACGACTATATCAAGCCGGAATTCACCTATGGGAAGTCCCGCATCGACTTTTACATGGAAAAGGGCGAGCAAAAGTATCTGCTGGAAGTCAAAGGCTGCACACTGGAAGTGGACGGTATCGGCTATTTCCCGGATGCACCCACCGAGCGGGGGGTGAAGCACCTGCACGAGCTGGCGCAGGCACAGCAGGCAGGGTATCGGTGCGCAGTGGCTTTCGTGATTCAGATGGAAGGCATCACCGAGGTGCGGCCAAATGTCAGCACGCAGTCAGAGTTTGGCACGGCACTGGCCGAAGCAAAGGCTGCAGGTGTGCAAGTGCTGTTTTTGCTCTGCCATGTAGGGCGGGATAGTCTGGAAATCGTGGAGCAGAGGGAAGGCTGAAAAAAATTTCAGAAAACCTCTTGACCCTGACGCAGCGTCATAGCGTATACTGTGGCTGTCGCAAGGGAGGACAGCAAGATGATGACAGTGAACGAAGTGAGCAAGCGGACCGGAGTGAGCATCCGGACCCTGCAATATTACGATAAAATCGGTCTGCTGCGCGCGGCGGGCCGTACCGAAGCAGGCTATCGGCTGTATGACGATGCCGCGCTGGAACGTTTGCAGCAGATCTTATTGTTCCGGGAACTGGAATTTCCGCTGAAGGACATCCGGAAAATCGTGGAGAATCCTGCTTTTGACCGGCAGAAAGCACTGGAACAGCAGATCACACTTCTGACATTGAAAAAGCAGCATCTTGAAGTTCTGATCGGCCTTGCGCAGAAAATTCGAACCACAGGAGGAAAGGTTATGGACTTTACCGCATTTGATACGCAGAAGATCAAAAAGTATACCGAGCAGGCCAAAAAGGAATGGGGCGAAACGCCGGAATACAAAGAGTTTGAGGAAAAAACTGCCCATAAGACCGATAAAGAAGTCAAGGACATGAGCAGTCAACTGATGGACATCGTGGCGGCATTCGGCGGGATGCAGGGCAAAGACCCGGCGGACCCTGAAGTGCAGGCACAGGTGAAGAAGCTGCAGGAGTTTATCACAGAGCACTACTACAACTGTTCCAAGGTGATCTTGAATCAGCTGGGGCAGATGTATGGGGCAGGCGGAGCATTTACGGAAAACATCAATGCTGTCGGCGGTGCCGGTGCCGCAGAATTTGCGCAGAAAGCCATTGAGATTTATTGCAAGTGAGCCCAAAAACGCTTTGCGTGATTCAGTTACAGAAATCATAAATAGGAAATGTTATCATGTAGATACAAGAAACACACCGATAACATTCCAGTGGAGGATTTCGATATGAAGGCAAAGTTTTACATCTGCAATCACTGTGGCAACCTCGTCACTACCATCCATAATGCAGGCGTTCCGCTGGTCTGCTGCGGGGAGAAGATGAAAGAGCTGGTTCCCAATACGGTGGAAGCCAGCGGCGAGAAGCATCTGCCGGTGGCAGAGCTTTCCGGCAGTCGTCTCACGGTCACAGTGGGCGCGGTGGAGCACCCCATGGCGGATGTTCACTATATCCAGTGGATTTTTGTGGAGACTGAGAACGGTGGGCAGATCCGCTATCTGAATCCGGGGCAGGCTCCCAACGTGGGGTTTGAACTGGGAAGTGAAAAGCCGGTGGCCGTTTACGCATACTGCAACCTGCATGGCCTTTGGATGACGAAACTCTGATACAATCAATGCAAACGGGGAGTGATTTGATGTCACTCCCTGTTTTTTGATGAGAACTTTATGCGATTCTTTTGGTTCGGAACTGTGTATAAATGGGATGGATAAAATGAGCAGGCACACTATATGCGTTTGTTGAACGCTGATAGCGTTCAATTTTTTGCGTGGAATCGTGAAAAGGAGGCCTGTGAAAAATGTAGAAAAACGGACTATCTGCTGAACGGAGATGCACCGCATAACAACCATCTGAGGGAAAGACTGACGTTTCTTGCACAGGAATTAGAAAAGATTACGGCGGACCTCCCGGTATGGGGATAGGAAAAAGCAAAATCCTCTTTTTCAATGCCCAAAAGCGTGGTAGAATAGGGAAAAGATTCAGTATCTGAAAAAGGAGTGCGCAACAATGAAGATTCTGGTCAGCGCCTGCCTGCTGGGCGAAAACTGCAAATACAGCGGCGGAAACAATTACAATCAGGCGGTCTGTGATTTTGCGCGGGGGCATCAGGTGGTTCCGGTCTGCCCGGAGGTTTTGGGCGGCCTGCCCACACCGCGGTGCCCGGCGGAAATCGTGCAGGGCGTTGTCACGAACAAAGAGGGCATCAATGTGGACCGGGAGTTCCGAGCGGGTGCAGCCAAGGCCCTTGCCATCGCAAAAGAAAATGGGGTGGAGCTTGCCATCCTGCAATCCCGCAGTCCCAGCTGCGGCGTGAAGGAAATTTACGACGGAACGTTTTCCGGGACAAAGATTCCCGGACAGGGTGTTTTTGCCAAGATGCTGATGGACGAAGGCATCCGTGTTCTGGATGCCGGGGAATTGCACCGAATTATCTTGAAAAATGAGGACGGAAAATGTCAATCAGACTGATTTGCAGCGATATTGACGGTACGCTGCTGCAATACGGCAAAAAGGAACTGGAAGACGAGATCTTTGAGCAGATACGGGAGCTGCATCGGCGCGGCATTCTGTTTTGCCCGGCATCCGGTCGGCAGTATACCAGCCTGCGCAAGCTCTTTGCACCGGTGGCGGACTGCTGTGTGTTTCTCTGTGAAAACGGCGGCGTGATCTATAAGGACGAGCAGTGCATTGCCAAGAATCCGATGCCGCGCGCGCTGGCCGAAGAAATCGCCAACGACCTGTGGACCCGCAGCGACGGGCAGGGCGAAGTGATGCTTTCCGGCCAGAATACTGCATACCTGATGGAGCGGGGTCTGGGAATGCTCAAGCGTGTTCAGTTCGTCGGGAACAATTATCAAATCATCCATGACCCTTCCGAGGTGCCGGAGGAGATCACAAAAGTATCGGTGTATCTGCACGAAGGCGTAGAATCTTACACGGAACGGTTTGTCCCACGATGGAAAGAGGCGAACTGCGCTGTGGCAGGGCCGTACTGGATCGACACCACCTTTGCCAACAAGGGCATTGGTGTGCGCAGCATCTGCAAAACTCTGGACATCGACCTTGCCGATGTGATGGCTTTTGGCGACAATTATAACGATGTGTCGATGCTGGACATTGTGGGTGTGCCCTACATTATGGATGGTGCCGCCGCACCGCTGCGGGAAAAGTACCCGAACCATACACCCCGCCCAGAGGATGTGCTGCGGGAGTTCTTGAAGCAAGCGTAAATTTGGAACGCGCACGTTCTAAATTTGAAATGATACGATACAAGCTGCACGGCTCTGCTGGAAGAACTGCGCTGACAGGAGAATTTTATGACAGAGCGTTATTGTGAGGGTGAACGGTTTGCTGACCTGTCGTTCACCGGGGAGGCTTTTGAGGATTGCGACTTTACCGACTGCGTGTTTGTGGATTGCTCCTTTATCAAATGCGAACTGGATCATACCACGCTGAACGAGTGCAAATTCGTGCGGTGTGAGGTCACAGGTCTGCGCAGCACCCATTCTTCGGTTCAGTTGCTGGATTTTGAGGACTGCCGTTTGCAGGAAATCGAGTGGGCACCGCTGATGTCCAACGGTGCCTTCCCGGACCCCATCCATACGCTGAAGGGGTGCAGTCTGAAATATAACACCTTCACCGAAATGAACTTCAACCGCTTCGACTTTTCGGACGGAAACGAGATCGTCGGCTCTATGTTTGCCAAATGCGAGATGCAGCTGGCGAATTTCAAGGGCGTGGAACTTCACGAAACGGAATTCTACCAGTGTGACCTGCGCAAGGCGGATTTCCGGGATGCCGCCGGTTATAGGGTGGACATTCTGGGCGGCCGCCTGAAGGATGCGAAATTTTCCCTGCCGGAAGCGGTGAATCTGCTGGCAGATTTGAAGATCAAGCTGTCGTAAGAAGGAGAAAAAATGCGTCAACTCATCATTGCCCGAAAAGATCTGCAGATGTCGCCTGGCAAGCTGGCGGCGCAGTGCTGCCACGCTTCGCTGGCATTCCTCACCGACCCCATCGGCATGGGACAGGGCGTGGAACCCATCGAGAAAGACGGAGAAATTACCGGCTATCGGGCAGAAATCATGTTGGAGAAGGCAACTTACGAAGAGTGGTTCGATGGCTCTTTTACCAAAACTATCTGCGGGGCAAAGAACCGCAATCAACTGCTGAAAGCAAAGACAATTGCCGAGGAATTGGGCCTTGTGGAAAACAAAGACTTCTTCCTTATCCGGGATGCCTGCCACACCGAGCTGGAGCCGGAAGAATTTGATGAAAACGGCGAGGGCATGACCCTGACCTGCATCGGTTTCCGCCCGCTGCCGGATGAAATTGCACACCAGATCAGCCATAAATTTCATTTGTATTGATTCCTGATTTACGGAATACGAAAGAAAGTCCCGGCCATTCTCCTGTGATTTGCAGGAAAATGGTCGGGATAGTTTGCTTTTTATTGAAGATTCATCCATGCCGCCAGCGCGTCCGCCGTCTGCCGCTGTTGTTCCTCGGCAGAGATGGTGGGTGTGCCATCGCCCTTCTGCGCACCGTAGCTGCCGAACCCGGCATGACAGCCGCCGTCAATGACCGTTTCGGTGGTGTCCTGTGGGAGGTTCGTGCGGTCGGCTTCGTATTTTTCGCGGTTCAGTACGCCGTCCTCGCTGCCGTAGGCGGCATAGACCCGCAGGCCGCTGTCGGTCAGGTCGGCGGTGGAGTAGGCCGCCAGCAGCACCAGACCGTCCAGTTCATCGGTGTGCTTGGCCGCATAGCTTGCCGCCATGGCCCCGCCCAGCGAGTGCCCACCGATGTACCAGTCTGTGACCTCGGAAAAGCGTTCCGGGATGCCGTCCGCCGCGTTCCTATCCAGCACGGCCAGATTGCAGGGCATCTTTACCAGCACGCACAGAATGCCGTCCTCGGCAAGGTCGTGCAGGAGGGGAGCATAGGCGGTGTTTTCCACCTTGCCGCCCGGATAGAAGATCAGCCCGGCGGTGGGAGATTCCGGCGCAAAGACCCAGTTGCCGTTCTGCTCGGTGACGCTCACGAAGCGGTCCGACACCATTGCATCCTCGGCGGCGGGGTCTGTGTGGTAGTAGTCGCTGACGTAAACGCCGAACGCAACATAGACGGCCAGCAAAATGGCCAGCAGGCAGAGGAACACTCTGAAGAGAAACGATTTTTTCTTCTGGTTCTTCATAGAACTCCTTTATTTTATAAGCATTTTCCACAGTCACTGCAGCCGTTGCAGATCAACTTGCTGCCGCAGGTCTCGCAGTTTGCGCGGAAATGGGGCACATAGAGATCTTCCTGCGGGATGGGGTAGCCCCAGTCGTCCACGAGGTCAAAATGAATGGGCCTGCCCTGAAAATTCATGCCGGATTTACAGGCCATCCGGCTTTGCAGCTGCTTGTTTGGCAGGTGGTAGCGCCTGCCGTCCTTGATGAACACGGTGCCGGTCTCGATAAAGCAGAAGGTCACATTGGCATCCACGCATTCCTGCCGGAGAGACTTGACCCAATCAAAATTGCAGGGGCGGGCACCATCGTAGTTTTCGCCGCCGCAGATGACCTGCTCGATCTGCCCGGCGGTAAGGTACTGCCGGATGCTTACTGGCCCGATGAAGGGCGCGCACATGATGCCCTTGTGCTTGAAGGGCAGGTCAAACAGAATGGGAATGCGCTCATCGGCGCGGCGCTGATTTTCACAGGTGACGTTGAAAAAGATGTTGTCCCAACCGCTGCCCCAGTCCGGCGGCAGGCACTCCCGTACCCGCTGCGGCCGTTTGGTGAGAAGGAAAAATACCACATCGCTGCGCTGGCGCATGATGTCCCACGCCTCAGTCCGCCACGGGTCGGCTTCTTCCAAGAAAAAATCCGAGGTCATGCAGACCCGGATCTGCTCACCACTCTGGATTTTGTAGTGTCCGGTGCGGTCTTTCTGGAGCGGATAGGAAAAGCCGCTTTTCGTTTTGTAGATCTCGGCTCCGTTCTGGTCCCGCATCCGGTCGAGAAAATACATGTAGCAGTTCTGGCAGCCCTCGCTGCACTTGACGCAGCCGTGCCATGGATTCCAGATGTCGTGCAGGAAGCTCACCTTCTTTCGGTACCTATTATTATAATAGCTGCGCGGACAGGAAACAAGAGCACCCCTTGCGCCGCCCCATTGGATGTGATAAGATTAAATAAAATTTAATAACGCTTTGTATGAAAACAACTTTAGATAGAATTCCAGGAGGATACAATAGAAGGGGATTTGACTATGGCACGATATAGCGTGAATAATTACTGTC
>OJRL01000534.1_pt1 | contig 22065 bp, 22 predicted proteins | sample 1599191 | NCBI WGS metagenome assembly OJRL01 (sample SAMN03922537, study PRJEB24848) | human gut metagenome | isolation source: stool sample | host: Homo sapiens | place: Germany | collected 2010-05
TCTTTTTAAGCCCTGGCTGGTCGGCCTTGACCGGGATGTTAAGTTCCTCCGCCCTGCGGATCTCCGCCAGCATCCCCGGTGTACGGACAGGGCCGTACACATTGACCTGCTGACAGTGCTCCACCAGCCGCAGGCCCATCTCCCGCGCCGCCTGGTCCTGCACGGGGTCATCCGGGTCCGCGAAGGGCGGGAACATGAGGTGGGGACAGATCGGGATGTCCCCGGCCTGAAACACCTCCCGCGCGTTCTCCTTTGCGAAGGTTATGTTCTGCTCCACGTCACCCCGGAGCGGGGCACAGATGTACACCAGTTTGGGGCCATTTCTGGTCCGCTCCAGAGTCCGGTCCCGAAACACATCCAGATAACGGCCCACAGCCTGCCGGACTGTCTCATAGTCGGCCTCTGTGGGGCGATATGCGTACCACTCGAATTTCCCATAGTTATCCCAAATGTGGGGAGCCACACCTTCCCGGAAATTGGGGTTGCCGGGAATGGGCTTTTTGCCCAGAATATCCCCCAGTTTCAGTACCTGGATGTCCACCGGCCCATTGATGCGGTTCAGAACAGTCAGCTTCAGAGCATCGTACTGGCCGGAAATGTGGGTGGAGATAAACTGTATCCGTACCCGCAGATCCCTGTCCAGTGTCCCGTAACAGCTCTGTCCGGAACAGTAAGGAGTGTCGATGACCTGCTCATCGCTGAACAGATACCACAGCTCCTGTTCAAAGAAGTTGCTCACCGCTCCACCTCTTTTCGCTGTTTCTTTTCCTGCTGCAGCTCCGGTATCTGGGGCGCCAGTTCATCCCTGGCGGGATGGCGGATAACAGAACGATTCTGGCCGCTGATGACCAGGGTGTCCAGAGTGTCGTTATAGATCTCCTCACCGCTGATGATCACTGCGCTCCCGGTCAGCCGCACATCACCAGACACGTTCCCATAGACTGCACAGTGGCCTGAGAGGATCGGGGGGTGACCGCTCTCCCGGGAACAGCGCACGACAGCGCATCCGGAAGCCCGGGCGTGGCCGTTGAGGACAGCGCCGCGCACATAGGCGCTGTCCTCGACCCGGCTGTGTCCACTCACGACAGCCCCATGGGAAATATAGCCGTCGCCGCACACGATCGCCTCATTTCGAAGAACAGCGCCCCGATCCACGTAGCCGTTATTGCAGACAACGGCGTCGTCATAGATCCATGCATTGTCCTCCAGTTCAGTGGAGAGGTTGCTCTCGCTCTCTACAAAGCCGCCCAGATCCCCAGCTTTGATGTCCGGCCTAATGTCCCGCAGAGCGCGGATACGGTGGAGGAAGGGGTATTTTTCATGGGCAATGTCCGTGATCTCATACTTCTGGTTGCTCGTTTCTCTCACTCCTTTTCTGTTATGCTGCCTTTCCGGCTGCCTCATTGCAGGCATCCTCCTGACGGAACAGTGCGTCAATATCGGAAAAGCGCCGCTTGCGGTCAAATTTTTCGGATACTTTCCCCGGTATAGCCTGCAATTCCAGCATCCTATTCCACAGATCCGGGTGATGGTCGTAGAGGTGCCGCAGTTCTTTCTGCTTGGCATTGGGGCAGAACCAGCAGCCGCCCCGGTCTGTGAATTCATAGACAGGCGAAAGGAGCCCTGCCGTTTGGCAGAGCTCCTTGGCGTCCTGTTCGGTGAAATCATATTTCTCCAGCAAGGAGATCTTTTGGCCTCCGCCCAGCCGCAGCAGCCGCGCTTGCTCATCTTTAGCGATACCAATGTATTGAACGGTATCCGGGGGAAGTGTTTTCCGGTATCGCTCAATGGGCCGCAGCTTGCAGTCCCGCTGGACATAGCACTTCCCACACACCGGGAAGGAGCGTACCATCCCTTTTTTCGGTCCACGGGTCACACGCCCGGTGAACAGATCCACATAGGTTTTTTCTGAGCGAAGGATGGTGACCTTAATGCCCATCTTCTCCAGGGCGGGGATACCTTTGGTGTAAATAAAATCCCGGTGCTCCGGGACTTCGCCTGAAATCGTCTTGTCGAACATGACTTCGCAGTAGACCGCCTCATCCAGCGGTTCTCCATGCTTCCTGGCCAGTAAGATAGTGGCAAGACTGTCCTTGCCAAAGGAGCAGGAAGCAACATATCTCACCGGCTGGAGACACCTGCTTCCTTGACTCTGCACACGTTCCACAGCAGGTCCGCACGGTCACAATGCTCCCAGGGCGCATCCTGATGGGTGAAGTGCCCATAATTACAAAACTGGGCGAAGATGGGCTTGTCCAGCCCCAGTGTGCGGATCATCCCAGCAGGCGTCAGTTCAAACACCTGCCGCACCGCCTGCGCCAGTACATCGTCCCCGTACTCACCACTGCCGTGGGTATCGATATCCACGGCGACTGGATCAGCTTTGCCGATAGCATAGGCCAAGCTGACTGTACACTTCTCTGCCAGGCCTGCCGCTACGATGTTCTTTGCGATGTATCTGGCCATATAGGTCCCGCTGCGGTCCACCTTGCTCCCGTCCTTCCCAGACAGTGCCCCTCCACCATGAGGCGCAAGACCGCCATAGGTGTCCACCATGAGCTTGCGCCCCGTCAGCCCAGTATCCGCCTCAAAGCCGCCCAGCGCAAAGCGCCCGGAGGGGTTGATGAGGATATCTGTTCCTTCATCTGGGGGCAGTTCCCGCAGGGCAGGCTGGATGACCTCCGTCTGGATCTCCCGGCGTAGTATCTCCATATCCTTATCAGGATCATGCTGGCAGGAGACCACCACGCTGGTGATCCGGCTGGGCTGGCCGAACATATACTCCACAGATACCTGTGCTTTGCCGTCTGGCCCCAACCCCTGGATGCGCCCGGTCCTGCGGACGTGGCTCAGCAGACAGGTCAGCCGATTGGCCAGGACAACGGGCAGCGGGAGCAGTTCCTCCGTCTCCGAACAGGCATGACCGTACATGATGCCCTGATCGCCTGCGCCAAGCTGGTCCTCCCGGGAAACAGCCCCGGCGATATCGGGACTCTGGTCACGGGTGATGACTTCCACCTCATAGTCCAGACTGGGGTATCCCGCTTTACAGGTCGTGCTGCAGGCGATGGCGGGGATATCCGGCAACTCCGTGGCGGTGATCTCACCTGCCACGATGAGCTTGCCAGCTGTGGCCATGACTTCGCAGGCCACATGGGCGCTGGGGTCATGGAGCAGGCAGGCATCCAGAACAGCATCTGCGATGGTGTCACACAGCTTGTCCGGATGCCCTTCGGTGACCGACTCAGCGGTCAGGATGTATTTATCTCTCATAGAATGCAAATTTCCTTCCTTTTGGTCTTTTGGGGGATATCTCCGCGTCATACTCATGGCACTGGGGCAGTTCAAAACCCAAAGACAGGATATCCTCGTCGGACATTGCCAGGGCATTATGGAGAATGTCGTATAATTCTGCGCTGTCATACTGCTCGCCCATGCAGCCAATGATAGAGTCCATAAGTTCCTGCTGGTATTCCAGGGCATCTGCCACATTGGTCAGAGCGTCTGCGTAGCCATGGAGCCATGCGGCGTTATAGCTGCTCTGATCCGGCTCCTGATTGGCGCGAATATGTGCCAGCTTTGCGGAGGCAGAAACAGCGCCTATGCTGGTCAGGTCGTAATTGGTCATAGGCTCCTCCGTGTTCACCGTTCCACACCACGTCTGTATTTGTGTGGATGGGGGGGCTTGTGCTGGGGTGTCGTTTCTTTGGCTGCTGTGAGGACCATGACCCTATCATAATGTTCCTTGTACCGACGGATCTGCTCCTCTGTCAGAGAAACAAAGTCCTCTACACCTAAACCCGCCACAAAAAATGTGCCGCAGATGATATCGTAGGGCAAATCATTTTCATCGAACAGCGGGCGATTGAAAGGCAACCCCAGGTTCTTTCCTTCCTCGTTACAGACCACAGCTGCTTTATCCGGGAAGGGGTAGATGGCCTGGATATACCCGCCTACAAGTGCCTGCATCTCCTCCAGGCCGTTGATCTCTTTGGTGTAGCACTCCTTCATCGGCTCTACCACCAAAACCTTCACGCGCGTTCGCCTCCTGACTTTTGTTTTGCTCTCGGTTTTTTACGGTATTGGTAATGATAGTCCGGCGTGGGACGATCCTGCTTAAATTGATCGGGCTGATAGCAGAAGATAAAAAACTTCTGTTTTTGCGGGAATAGACGTAAATAATAGCGATACCGGCTGGTATCGATACGAAAAGCAAAAAAGGTATCTCGCCCTGACATCTTTGCTTGGGGATGTTCCAGGCAAAAACGCCTCATAGCCCGCGAGTCATCCAACGGCCCGTCCTGGCACAGGTTTTTCAGCAGGTCCTTCAGCTCCGCGTCAAACTCCGGCGTGCACAGGGTCTCATTCCCTCCAAACCAATCCACCGCGGCCCCGCCATCCTGAAATCTCCCCCGCAGACACCCCACGTGCGCCTGATCCTGCAGCTTACTTGTGAACAGAGGGGAGATGTCATCTTTCTCCGTCTCGAAAAACGGGTAGGTTTTACCGCTCACAGTTCTTGTTCCCCTTTCGCTTTGTGAGCGCGTCAGCCTTGCGGTTGATCTCTGCGGTCTCCCGCTCTACTTCCTGGACACAGTGCTGCCACGCCGCTTTCAGTGCCCGCACCGGCAGCCTGTTCTGCCGGTATCCCTCCAGGATGCCGTTGTAATAGGATTCAGTGGGCAGCATAGGCTCCCGGAACCGCTCATCCATGATGTAGGCCATGACCGGCACTTCCCGCCCAAGGCCATCCCGGACGGTCACAGTCTGCTTGCCGTAAAAGCGGGGATACCCCTCATAAAGGTCCAGGGATCGCTCACACTCCGGCGTGATGTTCCACAGCAGGCCATGGACTCGTCCTCCCTCCTTGGGAGCGATAGTGGCAAAACCACCTCTGCGAAATAGCAGCTCGTAGTTCTCCAGTAGCACCGGCCCCACCACCGTGGCATCTGGACAGCGGTAGTCCATCTGCTCCAGGTTGATGTTGCTCCCGTAGGCCAAATACAGCTTATCAGCCATCCTCCAACACCTCCAGTGCGCCGACCTTGGCCAGAGCAGCGAACATGACCTGTGCCTGCTTTTCCAGTCCGGCCTCCGGCAGATGGCACTCCTGATCCGTCATGCGGATAAAATTGTTCTGGAGCTGCCAGAGGTAACTCTCCGCATCTGGGAACTCCAAAGGGTCAAAGGAAGCCAGCCGCAGCTGATCCAGGATCTCTGCCCCGGTCCCTTCATAGATGGTTTCTTCTATCCGTATTTTCATCGATATCACCTCTCCGCTTCTCGCTGATTCTTCTTTTTTCGATTGGTCTCATAAGTATCCTTGTCATATCTCCAGGCACGGTCACCCTCCAGATTTGCCAGAAGATGATCTCTGGTGTGTTTGAACTCGTCTCCGTTGAGCCCCAGGCGTACCAGCCAGACCCGGAAGGTGAACAGTTCGTTGTCACTGTGGGTCTTGCGCATGACGGTGCTGCGCTGGGCAATGGCCTGGGCGGAGATGGCAAGGCATAGGTTCACATAGGCGGCCACTTTTCCAGCGTGGAGGGTGGAGTTAAAGCAGCGAAATTCCACAGTGCCGCGAAAAAATACAGCATGAAGGTTTAGTGCATAGTATCTGGATTCGTTGTAATGGGAATGGCGATCAGTCTCCTCATTCTCAAATCCTTCATACCAGATATTCTCCAATTCGGTCAGATCCTTCGTCTCCTCTGCGGACAATGTCCTGGCCTGCAGAAGCATGGGTTCCCGCACCTTCTGGCACCATCGGGAAGCACGGGACTCGTTTACCTGTAATGCCTTGAACAGAATGTCCTCTTTGGAATACATGATTCCGATAAGATTCTTCAAACTCTGGCGGTTATGGTTGGCGGCATCCACATGGACATGGATTCCGCAGGAGCCGTTCACCTTCGCTCCGGCGTGGCGGACCTGCCGCACACATTCCTGAAGCTTGGGCAGCTCGGCGTAGGTCAGCTTGGGCGTGACCATTTCTACCTGATAGTCTCTGCTGTCTGTGAACTCATAACTGCCCCCGTTTTTCTGCTCCGCATGAATACTGGCATCGCTCATCAGCTTCCAGACCTTGCCCGTAGGGTCCTTTACCTTCCAGGTATCATAGACACCGCCTTGGAATCTCGGTACGGTCCCAAAGTAGGCCGCCAAAGTGTTGGCGGCCTGCTCACGGGTGATGCCTGTCATCTCCACTTCCACACCGAAGCACTGGTCCTTGATGCCGATCTCGCTCATGCTGCAGCATCCTCCTTTCGGAGTTCCTCGTCCACCGCCCGGATACGGTGGCCGATGGCCTCGATGACGTTGACCGTCACGCCGTTGCCAGCCTGTTTATAAGCCTGGGCATCTGAGGTGATGGCCAGGATCTTGTCGATCTGCTCATCCTCGAACCCCTGGAGGCGAAAACATTCACGGGGCATCAGGCGGCGGATGCGCCCGCCGCGCTCCACGATGCCCTGGATGCTGCTGGTCTCCAGTGTGTGGGCAATGTCGTGGCCCACACGCCCGCGCCGGGTGTTGCTCCCAGCATAGCCCAGATCAACTGTGTCTCCTGGGTAAGCTGCTTTCCAGCCTTTTTTGGTAGCCTCCTTGATGTACAGTACTCCAGACCGTTCCCTTGGATGGGTAGAGAGTGTTGTCTGCCCATAGCGGGCGGTGAGACAGCGGGCCTTGTCTGTCCGGTGCGGCGCGCCCGCGCTCAGATCCACGAAGGGGGCCGCCGGCGGGATCAGGTACAGCCCGGTTTTCACACCGAGTCCGCCCCCACCAGCCGTCTGGGTACAGGCTACTCCTTCCGGGTCGTAGACCCGGTGTCCCTGCGACCCTCCAAGGACTTGTATAAGAGCTTTTCCATCTGTTCCAAAGACAGGAAGTATTTTTCCGGCGCATCGGGGATCAAGATAGCAGATAAGGAACACCCGTTTCCTTGATTGGGGAACTCCAAAATATTTTGAGTTAAGCACAGTCCATTCGACATGATACCCCAAGTCATCCAATGCGGAGAGGATGGCCGCAAAGGTCTTCCCATGGTCATGCGATAAAAGGCCGGGAACATTTTCAAGCAGCAGATACCGTGGCCGTTTGGCTTCAGCCAGTCGGGCAATTTCAAAGAACAGAGTACCTCGGGCGTCGGCAAATCCTTTCCTTCGGCCAGCATTAGAAAATGCCTGGCAGGGGAATCCCCCGCACAGCAGGTCGAATTGGGGCAGGTCGTCTGGGTCAATGGCTCTTGCATCTGGATAATATCGTTCCTCCTCTCGGATGTCGTGGATGGCACGGTAGCTGGCTTCAGCATACTTGTCGATCTCGCAGTGGCCAACGCACTGGAACCCGCCCACACGGGTCAGTCCAGCCCGAAAACCGCCCACCCCGGCAAACATATCAAAATAACGGATCAGGTCATATCATCTCCCTCCTGAAGCGCACGCAGAAAGCCGAGGACGCTTTCATCCACGTCCCCGGCCTGCTTCGTTTGTTCGCTTTTACACTGGATATCCCGCAGTTCCTCCCGGATCAGGCCCCGCATGGCAGAGAGAAGGGTGTCCTGCTCCTGTGCTTTGCAAACCATCCGGCATACCGCGTCAGTGCGTTGTCCCGCAGGGATGGCCCGCAGGATACGCCACGCCTCCCGTTGGTAAGGGGAGGACAACGAGAAGGAGAGGTTCAGCCGCCGTTTCTCAGCCATCCCGTTCTCTCCGTTCTCCCCGCGACATCTGGGCCACAAGGCGTTCATATCCCTTGGCGTTCAGACATACGTCATCCAGGATAAAAGGCCGGAAAAGGCCCTCAACGGCCCCACCGTGCCGTTTCATCAGGGCTGCGCCGCCGCCCAGGAATACTGTGGGCATGGCCCGCACATCCAGACCGCTCTCCGTGATGGCGGAAAGCAGTCCCCGTACATACTTGTCCGCTTGGGCATGGATGACAGCGCGGACTCGCTCATCCATGCTGGCCGAGTCACCACGCAGGACGCTCTCGATCTGAGGTGCGGTCAGGGAAAGTCCAAACAGCCGCCGCACCTGCTCTCCGATCTCATCCACACAGCGGATCATGCCCAACTCCAGGCTGCGGCAGGTGGCGGCGTTGGGGATTCGTCTGTCCAGGCGCATCAGATCCACCGTCCAGCCCCCGATATCCGCCACGATGACAGAGGGTTCGTCCAGCAGTTCCGGTTGGGTCAGAACAGCCGCATAGCCCTGGGGGAATAGAGACACATCCGAAACGGTGATGGTATAACTTTCGCCCTCATACCGAAAGGTCACCGGCCCACCAGCCCGGAGCAGATAGTCACGAAATGCTTTCTTATCCCGCCCAAAACTGGTCAGGGGCAAGCCTGCTGCCAAATGGATATCTGCCATACCATTTGTTCCCCGAAAGCCCATCTCCATGGCGATGGCCGCAAGGGTCAGAAGGTAATAGTCCTCTGTCTGGGTTTTGTCTTTTTGGAGCGGCTGGCGGCCGCTGCCCACTACATAAAACTTTCCGCCGTACTCCAACACACCTTTTGGGGTGTAGGGTTCGTGCTCATATTCCACCAATCCAGTGGGAAACGTACAGTGTGCAGTTTTCATGGCTGCATAGCCGTGATCCACACCGACCATGATCTGTTCACTCATCTGGCATCACCTCGCTGCTTTCCTTTTTTAGATCCTCTGTTCAGGTCATGCAATTTCCCGGCAGCTAACAGTTTTCGGATCTCGTTGAGATCGTAGTTCCATGTACTCGCCTGCACACAGAAACGATCTGGGCCTCCGTATTTTGCACACAGTTTGGGCAGAAAAGCGGGGAGATCCCGCGGCTCTCTGGGGTACTGGATACCACCCTTGTAGGCGATCTCCTTGCTCAACTCCTGCTTCAGCGCCTCAAAGAGATCCTGGTCGGTATCGTCATAGGCGCTGCGGCCCGTCAGGTGTTCGTAGGCGCTATCTCCCACATAGGCAAGGCCCTCAAAACAGCAATCCCCATATGGATCGATATCCGCCAGAGAGTCCGGGTCCTTCAGGGCATCCAGGTAGACCTCTTTCCCCTGGGCGATGAGCCAGGAGCGAAAGTCCTGGAACCCATCGTCACTGCATCCATGCTCCTTGATGATGCTGGCGGCATCCCACAGGCCGTATCGATCTGCCAGGTCAGAGTAGGCGTGCATGATGTCATGAAAATGCAGGGCTGCCTCCGGCCCCCGCTTGACCAATTCACCCGTCAGCCATATCACGGTGGCCCGCATATCCTCCCCAAACTTCTCTTTTGCCTGGGCGATCAATGCCCAGAAGGCATCAGGAGCAAGCGTCTCTCCAAGCGGATATGCGGTGATGTCTTCGTTCCTTTCGGCAATTTCTAATTCCTCTTTTGTTAATATGGGATCATTTTCATCCTGCCAGAAGTGGATGTACCAGCCGTTCAACCCCATGCCTTTGGGACAATGCACATATCCCTCACCCCACCCATCGTAATACCGCTCTTTACAGTAGTATTTAATTGAGTCAATCTCATCCTGCGAAAGCCGTCCACGAAACTTGCAGATCGCTATGCCATATAAGCGGCTGTGCAGTGCTTCAACTGTGTGGCATAGTGATATGACTTTCTCTCCCACCTCCTCAAAATCATATCTATACGGAAGAAAGAAACTCCGAATATCATCAAGTTTCTGGATAGCTTGAATTTCTTTCAGTACCGCATTCAATAAGTTAGGTTGTGTTCTCCCATCCAGAGGTACCGCAGGCGGCCTGCCTGTACCCGGATGATCCAAATTGATCACATCAATTCGCAGTGGAGTATAAAACTTTATCTCATTTGTTCTATCTGCTATCGCGCATCGCCTCCTCTGCTCATTTTCTTTCCTTCTTCTTTTTGGAGCGTTGGTTTTTCCAAACCCATACGCTCCAGAGCTTTGGAATAGAGCTGCCGCGCAAACGCCTGGTATTCTTCGGTGGAGGTATCCACCTCCCGCAGAATGGCCCGCTCATAGGTGGTCCCAAGCACGACCTCCCAGGAGACGGCCCCGAAATGGGCGGCGGTGAGGTAACGCAGGAGCTCATGGCCATTGGCCTCTTCAAACCGGCCACAGGCGTCCTCGTAGGGAAACTCCTCCCATAAGTTTCGGATGCCGGTGATCTCCCCAGCCGCACGGAACAGGCGGAAACCCTCCGGGTCCAGCTGGGGGGCAGCCCCCTCATAACGCGCCCGAATGGTATCTGCGGTATCCAATACACTCACGATCCCTTCCTCCTACCCAGCATAAGATTTCCCACCAGACGATCCAGCACACGGATACGGCGGCGCACCTTGCCGGCGGAATCATCCAGGCCATTCATCTGGCTATGGATACGATGGCGGATAGCCTTGAGGGCCTGCTGGTCGCTGCAGCACTCCACCACGATGTACTCACTGCCGCGGGCCAACACCTCGCGGCGCCCCTCCTCATCCCGGATACTGGCCATGAGCCGCTGCCCCAGCCGTTTCCGGTAGCTGTCCTGGAGTCGCTCCACGTCTGCCTCCACACCGTGCTTTTTCAAAATGGCAGCGATCTCCCCAGAGCCGATCCGCAGATCAGCCCCCAGCTTTTCCAGGATCTCCACTTCCGCCTCCAAGGGCAGGAGCGGCTTGCCAGGAGGCCCTGCCCCATGAATTGGCTTCTGTTTACGCAATGCTCTCGTTCCCTCCTTGATCCTTCAGCATAGTCCCCAGGATATTAGCGATGGCGGTAAACACCTCCGCCAGTTCACGGGCCTCCTGCGCGCTGTCCCTGATCTCATCCTGGTTCATGCGTGTACACTCCGCCCAGATCCGCACGTTTTCCTCTGTGGGTGTCAGCAGGACCGCTTTTTCAAACGCCTTGCAAAACAGCCCCGCGATCTTGTGCCTGCGGGCTGAGTCCTCATCCCCCTGGCGGATCTCCTTTTTTGCCTTTTCCAGTTCCACCGCTAGGGCCGCGGCTTCCTCCCGCCGCTCCTCCGGTAGATCCCGCACCTGACGGGTGATATTGTAGCCCTGGTTGATGGACAGGTCCCCGTTGTCCAGGGCTTCCTTCACGGCGGGAGGAGCGTGTTCCCCGATCTGCATCACCTTGCCCATCGTGCGTTCGCCAAGGCCGACAGTATCCGCCAGCTCTTTGCGGGTATCAATGGGAGAAATCGGGTTCGGCAATGTTGCCAAACCCGATTTTGCATCCTCGCTTTTCTGATCTCCGCCCCCTGCGGACATATTCCTCCTGGCCCTGGCCTCAATGTCCGGCTTGAGTTTCAGGGCGATCTTGCCCAATTCCCACTTGTCCAGGTTGCGGCGGCCCTTTTGGGTATCCAGTGCCCACTGCTTGGCCTCCAGCAGATCCACGAAGGAAAACACGGCCATCTCATAGGGAATGCCATGCTGCTGGCATAGCTTCTGGCGGTTGTGACCATCTACGATGACCATATCCTCATTGACGATGACTGGGGCATAACAGCCATTTGCCAAGAGGTCTGCTTCCAGCACAGCCAGCTGCTCCCCGCTCAAAGGGGGGAGCAGCTCGGCCATCTCCGACAGCACGGTGGGCATACGCTCCTTGCTGCTGTATCGGATGCCGGTGTTGCGCATCAGGCGGCCTCCGCTTCGGCCTGAACACCTTCCTCCACCTTCCGGGGAGAGAGGAACTCCACCTCTGTGGCTTTGATCAGGAAACCGGGCTGGCGGTCAGGATCATCCGCAAAGGAGATGGTCTCGAAGTCGCCTGCAGCAGCCAGCTTGCAGCCCTTCCAGGCAAACTCTGCACAGCGTTCCGCCAGAGGGCCGCGTACCTTGATGGAGATAAAGTCAGTGAGCCGGTTGCCGTCCCGATCCCGGTAGCGGCGATCCGAAGCAATGCGCAGGATGGCGTAGGGCTTTCCAGTAGTCTCGCTCACCTTCAGCTCCACGTCGTTGGTCAGGTTTCCGATGGCAGTGATCTTCAGCATAGTTCATTTCTCCTTTTCATGTTGGTGATAAATATCGTTGATGAATGTTGCAAAAATATCGTGGACCTGCCACAGAGAGCAGGTCCACGATGTATAGATCAATAACCGGTACGGGGCAGAGGAATGGGTTTTCCATACACCTTCGTCACCCACCGGCTGATGGCCTGGACCCAGGTCCCGTTGTACACGCCGCCTACATCCGCGATGTTGACGAAGCTGGAACCTGCATTCAAATTGGAAACTGTGGTACAGTTCAGATAGGGCTTCTCCACCTGGGCAAAGCCTGCGGGAACCTGACCGAACACAAACATGATCTCGGTCACACGTTCATTGCCGGCAAGACCAAGAGCAGCTGCAGAGGCGTCCAGCGTGTAGCTTTTGCTGGTAGAGAGATTGTCAGCCAAAGTACGGTGCTCTCCGCCATTCACCCGGTAGGTGATCTTATAGGTGCCGGGGAAATTCCATGTACCTGACACCACCTGCTCCAGCCGCACCTGAGCGGGCAGGGTGTCCCGGAAATAGAAACTGTCCAGACGGACGTTTGAGGTATTAGAAATACCGGAGAAGGTGTAGCGGACCGGCTGGCCGCTCATTGCTTCCTTGGGGCCTGTCTTGGTGATGGACACACCAGTGGTCAGGCTCTTGTTGGTCACCTCAAAGCGCACGATCTGGCCCTCATGCTCCAGGTAGGCGGTCAGTTCCTGCTCATTCACGCCGTAGTTGGATGGAGCCTTGACTTCCCGGATGGTATAACGCGACAAGGGGAGCTGCTTGGAAACCGCAAGGCCCCGGCTATCGCTCCGAATGGTGTCTACCAGATTGCCCGCCTTATCGTAAATTTCAAACACAGCTCCCTCCAGCAGCGTCCCGGCGGGCAGTCCGGTGGTGGGGTTGTAGTCGGCGGACTTCTTCACGATCTGGATCTGCCCTGTGATGGGGGTGTTCTTCCAGGTCACTTTTGTGGTTTCCCCCGCCTTAACATAGACGGTGCGCTCCTGGGTGTCCGGGATATACCCCTCATTTTCCAGTTCACGCAGGTAATAGCGGCCCGAAACAGTCAGATCCTCAAACCAGGCATAGCCCCGGTCATCTGTGGTCTGCTGGTCGATGGGGTTGTGTCCGCTGTCATAGAGGATGAAGGACACGCCGGGGATGCCCTTGCCGTCGGCGGTGGAAATTTTATGGAGCAGGATGCCGGAGAGGGGCGCGTTGGTCACGGTGAGCGGAGGGCAGCTCCCATTTTTTACAGTGAAATAGTGGGGCGTGCTGTCCAGTTTGAAGCCCTCGGCACTTTCCGTTTCCACCGCGTAATAGCTGTCATCCTCCAGCGTAACAAAGACGCTGCCGGTTTTTCCGGTGGTCACGGTGTCCATCAGAGCGTCATCGCTGACCCGCCGAATCTCGAAGGTGGTGTTGGAGATACGCTTGGTTTTGTCGGCAGAACTGACCTTGATGATCTCTACACCGCCCACGGCGTTGTTGTAAAAACGGAGGGTCTGCGTATCATTGGGAGCGATGGTGACGGTCTGGCTCTGGCTGTCCGGGTCGATGGTATATCCAGACACGCTCTCCAGTTCCGTTGCAATGACAGTGCCAGTGATCCCAGTCAGGGTGATCTTACCTGTGGAGTCAGAATAGTAGATGCCCTTGCTGGACAGAGTGCCGCCCCCGTCATCTACATAGCGGCCATCCGTGTATTTGATCTCGAACTTGACGCCCTCCAGGGGGACGGTCTTGGTCCCGTTCCGGCCCCACTTTTCGATCACCAGATTGCCCAGGGGCTTATTCCGAAATTCCAGAGTGACGGTCTGGCCCGCCTTGACCTGGACGGTCTGGGGGACATCATCCAACAGGTATCCGGGTTTGGCCCTGGTTTCCTTCACCACCAGCGAGGTGCCGGGGGCGACATTTTCCACCAGGAAGGAACCCGCGCTGTCCGTCACAAATTTACCGTTATTGTCGCCTACCACGGCTCCGTCTGAGGTGGTCACGAAGAACTCCACCCCGGAAAGCGGGAGCTTCTTATCATCGTCCGACACCTTCTTGACCAGGACGGCCCCCTTGGGTGCGTTGGAAAAATAGAGGGTCACAATGTCCTGATCCTCGCCGGAGATATAGAAAGACTGGGGGGCGCTGTCAATGACGTGGGCCCCGTCGCTCTCCAGTTCCTCGCAGATATAGTAGCCCTTTTTGAGCCCGGTCGCTGTGAAGGAGCCGTTGGCCGAGGACACATAGTTGCCGATGACTGTGCCGCCGGTGCCGCTGGTATTACCAGAGAGATAGCGCACCTGGAACACAGCGCCCTCAATGGCTGCCCCGGTCTTACTGTCATACTTCCACACACAGAGGGCCGAAAGAGGGGTATTTTCAAAGAGGAAGGTATGGCCCTTGCCAGCGGGGATAAACGCCTCCTGGGTGTCGCTGTCCTTGATGGAGAATCCAGCGGGCGGGGCCAACTCCTTTACTCGAAACCAGCCGTCCCGCAGGCCGTTGGCCGGACCGGTCAACTCGATGCGGCCATCCTCGTTAGTGGTGAATACGCCCAGGTCGTTGAGCTCGCCGGTTTCCGTATCGTTGCTGGCGTACCACACCTGAAAACGAACATTGGAGAGACGGTCATGGGTGATGCTGTTCTCCTTGATGATCTCAATGGTGGGCGACTTATGGTTTTCAAAATACACATCCCGGTTTCGGTTGGGATAGAGGGTGACAAGCTGGCTGGGCGCATCCAGCAGATACGGGGACGGCACCGATTTTTCAATCACCTCATAGACGCCGGGCAGGAGATTGGGGACGGTGGCGGAGCCGTCCGCCCCGGTGGTCGCTTCGGCAACGGAATGTCCGTCTGCCCCTTTTACCAGAAATACAGTGCCCTTGATCGGTGCGCTGTTGTCTGCGTCATGCTTCCAAATGGTGAGGTTGGGCCGTTTATTGTTTTGCAGGCAGATGGTGGCGTCCTTGCCGGGGAACAGCTGCACATGGTACTCGGTGGGGTCCAGCAGGTGATCCGCCACCGTGGAGGTTTCTTTTAGGGAATACACGCCCGGTTCCAAACCCTCCCAGCAGATTTCCCCTGCGCTGGAAGTGGTACGGTCCAGATACCGGGAGCCGTCCTCGATTTTGGCGAGGCGATAGGTGACGCCGCCCAGGGGCTTGCCGTCCGAACTCTCCTTATACAGATGGAGATTGGGCAGCTTGCTGTTGGTGAACACGAACTGCGCCTGTTCATTCCCATCCAAATGGATGATGCGCTGGGCGTCGTCGATCACATAGCCCGGACAATCCAGTTCCGTTACTACCATCGCGCCCACAGGGAGTTTGGAGAGGTCGATGGTCCCGTCCTCCAGAGTAGTGTATTCCACTGGACCAAAGCTGCCGTCCACCGCCTCAAAGCGGAAGCGGGCGTTGGGGATGGGCTTGGAGAGGTCCGAGCTGTCCACCTTGATGAGATGGATTCCGGGCAGACGGTCATTGAAGAAAACCAGCTTTTTGATGCCGTCTCCGGCCTTCAGCTCCACCTCCTGGGGCGTGGTATCCAGCACATGGCCGTCCCCGCCGGTGTCCCGTTCCTCTGCCCGGTAAGTGCCGGGTTTGCAGTCGGTGAGCAGGATCTCCCCAAATTCATCGGTCTGGAAGATGCCCAGGCTCTCGGTGTCCCGGAAGATCTCAAAGGAGACGTTGGGCATTGCCCTCTTGGTGCCGCGCTCATACTTGATGATCCGCAGACCAGGCAGCTCCTTGTTGATGATGGTGGCGTCACTGGTCTTGCCTGCCACCACAGAGACGGTCTGGACAGTGTCGGTATCCGCGATCCAGCCGGAGATGCCAGCCACCTCACGGACTTCCCAGCCGCCGGGCTTCAAGTGGTCGAACACGGCCATGCCGCCGATCTTGGTCTTGGCGGTCTGGACCTCGCCGCTTTCAATGTGCTTGATCTGCACGGTGACGCCGTTGAGCGCGTCCCCGGTGTCACTCAACTTCTGGACCCGGATGGAACCATAGGGCGCGTTCCAAAAGGTCAGGGTGGCAACCTTGTTGTACTCCACATCGGCGTGCTGGGTACGCTCCTCCGGGAGCAGGTGAAACGCTGGGGGTATCTCCTCAGTGACGGTGTAATGGCCCTCCAGGGTCAGAGGGATGATGACCACCCCATCCGGGCCTGTGGAGAAGGAGCCCACCTTGCGGCCTTCCGGGTCGTATACGGAGAACACAGCGCCCTCTAAGGGGATCTTGGTGCCCTCCTCCAGCTTCACGATCTTCAGGGCTGTTTCCTCCGGGTCAGGCTCACCGCCGCCCGTGTAGCTGCTCATTGCCGCCAGTTCCATGTGCCGGGAATTGTCCAGGTCGCAGATATAATTCTGCAAATTGCCGTACTTGTCCTTTTCCTGGCAGACTGCGTACATGGCGGCATACTGGGCAACATCCGCTGTCAGGGAGAGCTGGACGCTGCCGCTCTCGCCCTCGATGCTGTCTGCGGGGTACAGCACCTTGAATTTCCCACCGTAGCCGTCCCCGGTCCACTTCGTAGTGACGGCGGTAATGTCCTGATCGTTCTCATCCACGATGCGGGTCCCCTGGGGCACCGAACCGGGGTCTGCAAAGGATACGGCTACATCGTAGTCATACACCCATGTTTCGCTCCAGATGGTGAATACCTGCTGCTTGTACTGCTTGCCGTCCACAGTGACAGAGTAGGCAGCAGATTTATCCGGGGTGGCCGTCATCCGGGGTTCCAGCATATAATTGTAGGTGGTACCCCGCTTGTAAATATCCTTGGCAGCCGCCAGGATGCGGTTGCCGATGTCCAACTCAGAGCCAGTTAAGCCGGGGGCTACCTTCAAATTTGCGATGTTCCAGTTGGGGAGCAGGTAGCACCAGAGAGCCATTTTGGTAGCGTAGTAGGCTTGGTACTTGTTATCCAGCTTCAATTCCCCCAAACTGCGGTGGGGGTAGCCGTTGGAGATGATGCCTACCACCTTGGGATCGCTGGACCGTTCATTGGCAAGATACTTGATGCTCTCACCCACGCCCACGGTCTGCGGGACGCCCTTGATATTGGGGTTGACGCAATAGGCTGGTACCTCTTTTTTCTGCCCCTTAGCGTCCACATAGTTGAAATAGGTATAGTCCTGAGTCCTGATCCGGCCATTGATGGTCAGGTATGACAGCTCATAGCCGCCGTTATAGATATCCACCTCGCCCAGTGCTTCCTCCTCCGTGTCGGCGGCAAGGGCAGCGGTGGGAAACAGGCTGAACAGGGTCAACAGGGCCAGAAAGAAAGATAAGATTCTCTGTTTCATATCGTGCGTGTTCCTCCTTGCAATAAAATAGCGGCCCTTGGTGTACTTGGACACCAGGACCGCTTGCGGCTTTATTCAGTTTTATTTACAGCGTTTGTAGATACTCCAGATATTCCAGCGTACCATCCAAAAGGATCGCCGTATCTCCACGTGTGATCTCATCGCCTTGCAGGGCGCTGGCTGGGGCCAGCCCCAGTTCCACCGCCTTGTCACAAGCGGTAGCGTAGGTCCAGCCGTCCCGCTCCAGATAGCGGAGCATGACGGTACAGGCCATCTGTGGGCTGACCGGGTCGTTGGGGCCGAACCGTCCGTCCCTATATCCGTCCACCACGCCCATAGAGGCGCACACGCCCACCGCCACCTGCGCCCACTCCGGTACATCGGAAAAATTGGTGGTACACAGATTGGCGTAGTAGTCCCGTTCCCAGGCCACGTGCTCTGGGTTGAGGACGATGGGGCTGATCAGGCAGGCCAGCTCCGCCCGGGTCAACCCCTTGTCCAGGTGCAGGTCGCCGTGTTCGTCTCCATTCATCAGGCCCTCGGCCTGCAGGCGGGTGGCGGCGATCTCCTGGGGGCTGGGGGACTCCGCTGCCTGAGCGGGTCCGGTCAGCAGGGTCGCAGTCATGGCTCCGGCCAGGAGCAGGGATGCCAGGTTTCTCTGTTTCATGCTCGATTCCTCCTGTTCGAATATGGTTGGGGTCTTGCAACACGAACCATATCACAAACCCTGGCGGAAGTCGAAGCCAATCGACACACAGCCCGCAAAAATGGCAGACAGGTTTACTTGGTCACCGCGGTGACGCACCAGCGGTAGTCCCGCTGATTTCGAACGCAGGTGTACAGGGTCAGACGGTCATCGCTGGTGGCGGCGGTGCCGGAGGTATCCGTTTCCAGCACCTTCTGGACGCTGACCACCTCATAGGTGCGGGTCCCCAGCTTGGTGGTCCAGGTGACGGTATCTCCCGGCTCCAGCGTGTGGAGGTCGCCAAAGTCATCTCTCACGCCCCGGTTGTGTCCCGCGATGCACACGTTGCCGGCCCAGATGCTGGTATCCGGGAAGTGACCGGCACCTTTACTGAGGGTACTGCTGTCCGTCCCTTGATATACCTTTGTGGACAGGTCGATGGCGGGGATTTTGAGCGTTCCCAGATATCCACCGGAGTAGTAGAGGTCGTCGGTCACATCCGTCCAACCCGTGGCAGCTGATGCCCCACTGTTTCCACCGGGACTGCCCCCTACGGTTGGATAGGTCACGCCTCCCGTTTGGGTGACCAGCCCTCCGCCTGTCAGCGCACCGGGAATGAGATTGGGTGTCAGGGGAGTTCCTGTGCCGGGAAGATAGCTGGTGGGGCTGCCGAAGACAGGGGGGATCAGGGCGGTGTTCTTGCTCCGATCCACATTGGGGTCCTCCCACTCATAGATGGTGTCATCCGAGGTGGGCCTGCCGAACAAATAATCGTCCGGGGCGTTCATGGTGTATTCCAGTGCACTGGCCTGCCCAATACATAGCATGCAGAGCATGGCGGCCAGCAAGATCGCACGTACTTTCAGGGTGCTCATCTCCTCTCCTTGAGCTTCTTAAATACAAACGTGCCAACAGCGACCAAACCAAGAACCCCGCTCATGATGACCAGAGACCTTTTCAAATTGGAAACATCCGTACCTGCGGGTGCGGGATCGCCGTCCGGGGCACGCTCCACAGAGTCCTCCGGGGCCTCCGTGCTGCCGAAGATAGCGGTGTATGTCACCATATCACAGCCAGTCTTGGCTACTTCACCGGTGTAGTTGGCTGTCACTGTATAGCCGGTGGCGTACTTGCTGGTGCTGGTACCGGTATAGCTGGCGGAAGCGGTGTAGCGGGTCACTGTGCCGCCTGCGCCGTCTGAGTACTGATCCTCACTCCACTGCACGTCCGTCAGAGTGAGGGTCTTGCCCTTATCCTCAATGCTCTTGGGAACGAGAGATACATCTGCATCCGAAAGGTTGGGGTAGCTGCGAGTAGCAGAGAGTTGATTGGTCTTGGTGGCATAGCCATCTGTGGTGACTTGGACGCTGGTATGATCCAGATGCAGAGTCCCTGTGTAGCCATCCTCTGTGGTGACTTCCAGCTCCGCCTCCAGTCCTTGGAGGATCTGGGCCATATCGTTGGTCTTGCTGGGGCGGGTGACCGTCTCGGTGTAGGGCTGGGTATCCACGCCCACCTCATTTTTTCGGGTCATGTCCAGCAAAGTGAACCATAGGCCGTCCCGCTCAAAGTCCTCGGTGGGGATGAGGCTGGGGTCATCCGAAAGGGACAGCTGGTAGACCTTGTTGATCCGAGGTTCCTCCAGTTCCCCGTAGGTGTACTCATCCACAGAGATGGGGTAGTAGCTGGCGTCTTGGCGCGGGGGCTTCTCCGCAGCCATGGCAGGGATGGTCCCGACCATGATAACGGCCAAGGCGCACAGTGTGGTTACAATGCGTTTCATTGTCTTTCCTCCGTTTTTGTAATGTTCAGCCTGGATCATGGGTCATCTTTCGCCGTTTTTCCGCCTCCTCTCCTCGCCGCCCCGCCGAAGCAGGTACTCGTTCCAGTCCTTGCCCTGGGCGGGTATTTGAATGGACACGGAATAGCCCTCCTGGGTGTACTCGTCCAGGAACTTCTCCGCTGCCTCCCGTCCAGGCCCATCCGCGTCCAGGCACAGGACGATCTGCTTCAGGTGGGGATTTTCCCGCAGGTTGTTGTCCAGCGGTCCCCGGTACAACCCGCACAGGGCAACGGCGTTGCTCCGCATCTGCCGGTGCAGGGTGCAGAAGCTCATCAGGTCGATGGGAGCCTCGAAAACTGCTACATGATCCAGGCCAGGGTCGCAGGGCAGGCGGAAGGCGATGTCCTTATTGCTACCAGTAACATCTCCTTTGAACCCAGGGCCGTTCCGGTCATAGGTGCCGCGCTTGCTGGCGAACACCGGCTGGCCCCCTCCATCCCGGCCCACAAACACGCAGTTATGGTGTTCGGCGTCCTCATACAGCAGGCCAGCTTGGATGAAGCTCTGGATGACCTGGGGGGCGATCCCCCGTTTCCGAAGGTAGGCGAAAACGTGCCGCTGGTCTGGAGCTGCACTGGGCAGGGCAAAGGCGGGCCGTTCCTTTTTTGCTGGGGACGGCTGGTGCGGGACGGGGGAGGCCCTCACGCGGTGACCGTTGAACTCCAGCAGGTAGCTGACCGCCTCTCGGAAGTCCTTGCCGCAGAATTCCTGCAGAAAGGTGATGGCGTCCCCACCCGTCTGGTCGGAATATCGTCTCCAGGTCCGGTGCTCTTTGATTCGAAGGCTGTCCATCTCTCTGGTGGTGTAGTAGCTGCCCACCCGCCGTACCTGATACCCCAGGTGGGTGAGCAGGTCCGGCAGGTCTGTCCCCTTGGCGATGTCCATCTCCCGCTCAGTAAAGCGGAAGGGAGTTTGTTGTCTGACCATGATTATTCACCTCCTCTCCGGCCAAACGAAAAAGGCCCCCAGGACACCCCGGTTCTCCGGGATGCCCTGGGGCCTCTCTCGTCATGATGACGTTGTTCGTTTATTCCGCCGTTTCTGTGATCCCGTCCTCTTGGGGTTGGTAGGCGTCCTCACCGTCCCCCTGGGGCTGCTGGGTGTCCTCGGTATCCTCCTGGGGCTGGCAGGTGTTCTCGGCGGCGGTCAGGGCCTCCTCGATGAGACCCAGAACGAACTCCCGCTGGGTGTACTTCCGGCCCAGCCGCAGGCTCTCCCGGTCCAGGTGCTCCTTGATGCGCTGGAAGAGTTCCTCCGGAATCTGGAATGCCATCGTTCTGCTGCCATTGTTAGCCATATTCATGTTCCCTCCGTTTTCTTTCATCTGGTAGTATTCGGTGAGCAGGTTGGTGATGTACTGTGCGGTGGTCAGGCCCGCCTGATCCTTCTCGGTGCATACTCGGTCGTGGAGGGTCAGGGGAATCTGAGCGCAGAGGTTCTTGGTATCGGCCATCGCGTCGTTCTCCTTTCGCATTTGCTGACGCAAGTATAGATGAAAAGCCACCCGAAAGCTATTACCAATACCAATAAGGAATGGCACACAAACGAAGCATAAGCACCAAGAAGGACAAACCTGCCGCCAAAAACAAAAGCCGCCCTCTGGCCCGGATCTATGGGGCCGGAGGGCGGCTGCGCGGTTTCTCATGTTTTTTTGAATGCTTGGGGGTTCGAATCACCTGATTTCGTAAAATGGGCCATGTGCATCTCCCAAACCGCCGTTTTCGGAGTGAGCGGATCCTCTTTTCGAAAATCTAACTTTTCTGTTCTGAATTCGCCTATTTTTTCTTTTAGACGCAAAAACACCGCACTTTCGTGCGGTGTTTTGCTGTGTATCTTTTTTGTCAACACATTTTGGAGCTGCTACCCAGATTTGAACTGGGGACCTCATCCTTACCAAGGATGCGCTCTACCGACTGAGCTATAGCAGCATATTTGTCCCCTTGCGGGGAACTATTTAGAACAGGCCGGGCCTGGAATTACCATGGCCCCGGAAAAATTCCGGCGGCTTATTCAAACAGCTGAAATCAGCTGGAGTAATTAAATGGCGACTCGGAAGGGACTTGAACCCTCGACCTCCGGCGTGACAGGCCGGCGTTCTAACCAACTGAACTACCGAGCCATTTAACTCAAAACTTATCAGAACAGATCACTCTGTAATACTCTGGCAGGGGCAGAAGGAATCGAACCCTCGGCACGCGGTTTTGGAGACCGCTGCTCTACCTGCTGAGCTATACCCCTATATGGTGGGCCTTCACGGGCTCGAACCGTGGACCGGCCGGTTATGAGCCGGCTGCT